>Ga0180437_10000085_pt1 | contig 203892 bp, 190 predicted proteins | sample SS_ome_4_FD_132410 | JGI IMG/M metagenome (GOLD analysis project Ga0180437, IMG submission 132410) | Hypersaline lake sediment archaeal communities from the Salton Sea, California, USA - SS_3_D_1 metaG | ecosystem: Environmental > Aquatic > Non-marine Saline and Alkaline > Hypersaline >...
GAAGGCGTGAGATAGGTCTGGGTTACTACAGGTTCGAAGAATGGCCGCGTAGTCAAAGGAGACGAGGCTGCCCTCATCGGGATAGGAAAAACCGACATGAGGAGAATCCTGAGTAAGTTGGAGAGTATCGCCATTGTAAGCATGAGCGGCAAGATATTCAGCGCTAGCGATTCCATTTTTATACTGTTCGCTTTCGAGTTTTGCAAGATTCGGTTTCCACGTCATAATGAGGTCTCGAGCCTTAGAAATTTCATCTGGATTTGCACTGTTTGCGCTAAATCCGAGAAAACGCAGAGCTACACCAAGGGTTTCTCTTGGATCATTGAGCATAGTCATTCTGCCTTTGAGGCCCGGATTACCGAATAAAGACCATGAAGTTGGGGGCGAAGCGAGGCGATCTGTTCTCCAGGCAATGCCGGAAAAAGAGACCATGTAGGGAATGCCCCATTGGGTATCAGAAATTGAGAACCGGCGAAGAAGGTTGTTGTCGACATGTCGAAGGTTGGGGATCTTTGACCGTTCAATCGGCATAAGGAGGTTTTTTTCTGCCATCGTGTTGAGGTAGTAGTTACTGGGGAAAATAATATCATAGCCAGCGCCACCGAGTTGTAACTTAGTGAAAAGAGATTCGTTCGAATCATAAGTGTCGACGATTACAAGGCAGTCGTGTTTCTTTTCAAACTTTTTGATGAGAGAGGGTTTTATATAGTCACTCCACATGTAGATGTAGAGAGAGGGTTTAAGCAGTAACATTTGCCTGAGTGCAATCGGTACTAGGAGGGCAACAAAGAGAGAGAGGATGATAAGAAGACGTTTCATGTCGCCTGTTCTCCTTCAGTGATATGGTAATAGATAATGGTTATGAGAGCTGTAAAGAATAAAATAAGAGTAGAGAGAGCGTTGATGAGCGGCGGGGCTCCAAACTTCATCATACTGTAAATGTAGACAGGAAGTGTGGTGGCACCAGGACCTACAACAAAAAAGGTGATGACAAAATCATCGAGAGAGAGCGTGAAGGCCAAAAGCCAGCCGGCTATGATTGATGGAGAGAGGATGGGCAGCACAACTTTCCAGAAAACTTCAAATGAGGTGGCACCAAGATCTCGAGCAGCCTCTAGAACAGAGGACTCAATGGTTTCAAGGCGTGTTTTTATAATCATCGCGACATAACTTATTGAAAATGTGGTATGAGCGAGAAACACAGTAAAAAGGCTTAGTTTCACCGCAATCGAGATAAAGAGAAAGAGCAGGCAGATACCCATTAAAATATCTGGCATAACGAGTGGCGTAAGGAGAAGGCCCATGTGAAACTTTTGCAATTTGGTTGAGTATTTGTGCAAAGCAAGGGCTGCGGTGAGACCAAGGATTGTCGCCAGCAAAGATGAGTAGGTCGCAACTAACAAGGAATTTGCAAAAGCGTGCCAGATGCTTGGCTCATGGAAGAGTCGTTGATACCAAGAAAGAGTCATTCCTTCCCAAGCACCGCCAAAACGCGAGGCGTTAAATGAGGAGATGATAAGAACGACAACCGGTAAGTAGAGGAAGATAAAACCGAGATAAAATATCCAACGGCTACATTGACGCATAGTTAGCTACTCCCTTTTGCTGAAGGGTGTGAGGACCGCCAAAGGGAAATCACAATAGCTGGAATAAAAATTATGGCAGAGAGGAAAAGGGAGAGAGCACTGGCATCAGGTAAGTTTCTATCAAGAAGAACTCGTCTGGCTATAGTATTGCCGAGCATTTCGCTTCCATTGCCGCCAACAATTTCGGGGATCACATAGGCACCAGCTGCAGGAATAAGCACCATAAGGCTCGCTGTAAGAATTGCTGGGAACATAACGGGGAGATAAACGGTAAAAAATGTTCTCCTGTGTGTGGCACCGAGATCCATAGCAGCTTCGAAGAGCTGGAAATCAAATTTAGAAGCGGCCGAATATAGGGGCAAGATTGCAAACGGAAAGTAGGAGTAGACCATGACGATAAGAATAGCCAGGTCGTTATAGAGCAATGGAGTAGATTCCCCAACCAAACCGCAATAGAGAAGAACTGTTTTTATAAGGCCTTCAGGATGAAGTACGATTTTCCACGCAAAAATGCGAACGATAAAACTACTCCATAGAGGGATCATAATACAGAGAAGAAGCTTTCTTTGTCTCGATGCTGGAGATGATGCCATGTAAAATGACATGGGAACGGCAATGCAGATGCTAATGAAGGTTGTGAGGCTGCAGATCCATACCGTTCTCCAGGCTAAAATCAGGGACTGACTTTCAAAAAGGGAGATAATGGAATTGAACGACCAGCCAGGAAGGATAGTCCCTGTGATATCGGCTCGTTTAAATGCAAATGCATAGACAATGCAAGCAGGAATAAGAAAGAAGAAAAAAAGCCATCCAAAAGAGGGAAGAGTGAGAAGCCATTCTCGAAGACGCTTCATGTGTCACTCCTCATTTACAGATTCAGGCAATTCATCTTCTGTGCCGCCGACTTTCTCTGATGGCGCTTCGATAAGTCTTTCATCTGAAATATTATATCTTTCGAGTATGTAGCCGTCATCTGCATGCCAGTGCACCCAGACCTCGTCTTTCCACTCAATTGGTTTTGTATCTAACAAAAAGCGGCTATGTTGCTGTGTAACTCCGAGCCGGTAACCCCCGATTCTTACCCAGTATTTTGTGTGGTCACCCTTGTAAACAACGTCTTCGACTATTCCTTGCAGGCAGTTATGAAGAGTGTGTTCTTCGGGTTTTTCGAGGGAGATACGGATCTTCTCAGGGCGTACGCTTAAGTGGATTAATTCCCCTGGAGAGAGCTTTTTGTCGTTATAGCATAAGACATCGGGGAATTCTTCGATATGAAGTTGGCTATACTCTTTTGCGCTGGTAGTAGAGACAGTCCCGTCGAGAAAGTTCGTATCTCCGATGAAGGCGGCAACAAAACTACTTTTGGGTGATTCATACAGTTCACACGGGCGTCCCACCTGTTCGATTTTTCCTTGGTGGAGCACCGCGATTTCATCGCTAACAGCCATGGCTTCGGTCTGGTCGTGGGTAATATATAAGAACGTAATGCCAACCTCGTCGTGAATGAGATCGAGTTCGAGTAACATTTTTTGACGGAGTTTGAGATCAAGTGCGGAGATAGGCTCATCTAACAAAAGGACTTTGGGCCGGTTTACTAAAGCTCTTGCAATCGCGACACGCTGCTTTTGCCCACCACTAATCTGATTTGGGAGCTTGTCAGCATGAGCCTCCATCTGAATAAGATGAAGCATCTTATCGACCTCTTTGCAGATGAAAGAGGCATCCATTTTTGCAATACGTAAGCCAAAGGCAATATTTTCTCTAAGGGTCAGATGGGGAAAAAGAGCATAGTTTTGAAAGACAGTATTTACCGGACGTTGATTGGAGGGTAGGTCTGTAACGTCTTGCCCATCGATGTATATTCTTCCTGCATCGGGAGTATCGAATCCAGCAACCATTCTCAAAAGGGTTGTCTTTCCACAGCCGCTAGGACCCAGTATAGAGAAAAAGCTCCCCCCTTCAACTTTGAAAGAAACATTGTTCGCCGCCGTTTGAGGACCAAACTGTTTTGAAACACCGTCAAAAACGATAGTAGCCGCCATCTTATTCCTAATTTATATACGTCCCGGTACCTGACATAAAATGATAACAGAGAAAACGAACAGTTTGCAATGTCAGCAACTACGATTTAAAAAATAGATATGCCTTATGAGCTTCAGCGAAGATGATAACGGTCGAGCAAAGGGCAAAAATGACCACCCAATCACCTGCCATAAGAGACGTTGTTTCAAGGATCATTTGTAAGGGAGACCATTCGACAGCAATGACTTGCAGAAGAAGACAGAGTGATAAAATCACAAGAAGCCATCTGTTTTGAAGGAAAGGGATTCTATCAAGGGATTTCTCCCTATTTTTATGGGAGAAAAAGAGGGAACGGTGTAGGGAGCGGGAGTTGAGGGCATTAAACATTTGGAAGATTGAAAGCGTGGCAAAGGCAAGAGTTCTGCTGTGGACAAGATCGTCGTAACGGACATAAAGGCTGCACATATAGATTCCAAGGGTGCCTGCCATCATGACAATTGAAGCAATAAGGGCTCTGATAGATGTTTGAGGAGAAAGAAAAGGGGCGCTTTTTTTCCTTGGAGAGTGCTGCATGAGGTTTCCATGCTCTCCTTCCATAGCAAGAGGAATCGTTGTGGTGCCGTCAGTAACGAGGTTGACCCACAGAATTTGTAAGGGTAGAAGGGGAAGCGGGAGTCCCATAAGAACAGAGATTGCAATGGTTAAAACGCCTCCAAAACATGTTGTAAGTAGGTATGCTGCCATCTGCTGGAGGCTTTTAAAAAGCACTCTTCCTTGGCGAATTGCGGCAACAATTGAGGAGAGATTATCGTCGAGAACGACCATGTCAGAAGCTTCTTTGGCAACATCACTGCCACTACCCATGCCGATGCCAATATCTGCTTGCTGGAGCGGAGGGGCGTCGTTGACTCCATCTCCAGTCATTGCTACCACCTCGCCGATTTCTTGCAACTGCTTGATAATCCTGAGTTTATGAATGGGGGTGACGCGAGCGAAGATATCTGTTGTTGCAACTGCATTTTTTAGCTCTTGATCACTCATTGCATCGATCTGAGCTCCTGTGCAGACGAGAAGGGGGTGGTGAAGACCAACTTTTCGTGCGATATTGCAGGCTGTTCCAGGCAGATCTCCGGTGATCATGATCGTGTGAATGCCGGCTTTAGAGGCCGTTTGAATAGCATCAATAGCCTCTTTTCGTGGGGGGTCTATTAAGCCGACAAGACCTACCATAATAAGGCTCTTTTCAGCCTCAATATCTGAGTTGTCAGTAGCCCCTTCCTTATAAGCCAAGGCAAGGGTTCGCAGACCATCATTTGTCATGCGATCGAGGTTACTTTCGATAAAATCGGTGTCTATTGGCACAATTTTTTCATCAACCACCATTTGAGAGCACATGGCGCTGATTTGTTCTGGGGCTCCTTTGACAAGGGTGTACGCACGAGAGTCACAGGTGGCGGTAACCGCCATCATTCTCTTTTCTGGCTCATAAGGAAGAGTGAGGTCAACATCCCAGCCCTTCTCTTTTTTTGCGTATTTGAGCAGGGCGATATCAAGCGGATCGCCGATGTATCGTCCTTTTTCTTCTTTGGCTTCTGTGCACAACGAACAGATTCTCATCGCCCATGAGGATGAGGCAAAAAGCTCAACTACCTTCATAGAGTTTTCAGTAAGCGTGCCTGTCTTATCTGTGCAGATAATAGTTGTGCATCCGAGCGTTTCAACAGTGGGGAGCCTTCTGATAACTGCCTTTTTTCTGGCCATAGTTAAAAGGCCTTGTGAGAGGACGACGGTTACGGCAACAGGCAACCCTTCAGGGACAGCGGAGACAGTGAGGCTGACACAGGTCATGATGAGGTCTGTAAGGGAAAATCCCCGTGTAATACCTATGGCTACAATCAGCGCCATAAGACCCATGGCGATCATGCTGATATTCCATCCAAATGAGTTGAGCCGTTTTTGGAGTGGAGATGGTGGTGGTTTGGCTTTTTCTGTGGCCTGAATAATCTTTCCCGTTTGGGTTCTTGTGCCGGTTGAAACTATCAGGGCACGACCGCGTCCTTTTGTCACGGTTGTTCCTGAAAAAAGCATGTTCCTTTGATCTGCAAGAGGCGTTTCTAGTGGCAGTATAGAATCTGCTGTTTTACGTACAACAAATGATTCGCCTGTTAGCATCGATTCGTCGAGATCAAGAGAGTGCGATTCAATAAGACGAGCATCTGCTGGAATACGCATACCGCTTTCAATAAAGATACAGTCTCCGGGGACAAGCTCTTCAGCTTTAATCTCTTGGAGCGATCCATCCCGAAACACTTTGGCTGTGGGCGCCGTAAGGTCTCGAAGGGCTTGGAGGGATCTATCAGCCTTTCGTTCTTGAAAAAGTCCGAGGAGGGAGTTGAAGATGATAACAGCAAAAATTGCGAGTGTGTGGCCGATATCTCCTAGGGAAAGCTTTAGAAGGGCTGCTACTCCTAAAATGGCCACAATGGGGCTTTTCATCTGCTCAAGAAATTGCATCCATAGGGGGGTCGGCGGTTTTGTGGGCAGTCGGTTCATCCCTTCTGTCTTAATGCGCTGTCGTGCGCTCTCAAGGCTCAATCCCTTATTCGAGGAAGAGAGCTCTTGGATAACAGTTGCGGTATCAAGTGTGTGCCAATTATCGGCGCGCATGGGCAGAGCCTGTATTCTCTATGTGTTTATTTGTGTATGGAGGGTATAGCGAATTTTCCACAAGGGATGGGATACAACAGCGGAGGTTTTAATGTGATTGATATGAATGTTTTGCTGAAATACAATCTTCGTTAAATTCATTTATCGTGGGGGAATTTATTATGATACATTTGTTACAAGGTCTCCGGGTCCGGCTGCGGAGACATTTAAACAGATCGTGCATGAGTGGAATGTTGGGCATAAAGATGCTCAAGTGGAGGTTACGGATTTTTCGCAGTATGGCGCTCCTGTCGATATAGCTCTTGATTCCAACTCTGAGGATCAACCGACTCTTGTACTTGCTCCCGAGTTCACAACGGCAAAGATGCGTGAAGCGTTGGCCCAGAAAAAGGTTATTCCTATCGGTCAATTTTTAGACGATGATCGACTAAGCAATATTGCCGAGATTGTCAAAAGGACCTTTGGAAATTCTGAGGGGAGACTGGATTCACTTCCATTCAACCCGTCGTGTGGTGTCATCTATACCAATAAGGCTCTTCTACAAAAAATTGGGAAAGACCAAGACTACGTTCCGAGAAGTATTGAAGAACTAGAAAATGTTTGCAGAGAGCTTCTTGAGAAGGGGTGTGTTGAAGCTGGATACACCTCAGCGTGGCCAGCCGCCTATTTGGTGGAAGTTCCTGCAGCACAGCAAGACATTGCACTTGTCAAGCCCAAAAATGGAATGTTGGGCTATGGCAGCTACGTTTTGAACAGCGAGTGGCTAGTGCAACATCTTCTCGACTTAAGAAGACAGCACCAAGAAAAAATCTATACCTATGAGGGCAAGGACAATAATTCGAGGAAGAAATTTGTAGAGGGAAAAGTTGCTTTCTTCATGCAGGGTTCTCCTCACAATTCGTGGTTGTCGAAAGAGGCTTCTGAAGCTGAACAGCCCTTTGAGGTCGGTTGTGGTCCTCTGCCTACTCTCGTTCAAGGTCAAACTGAACGCTATGCCTTTCCTTTGGGCGGGGCTTCGATTTGGGTGATGAATAACCAAAACACAACAAAGATGGTTGAACATGTTCGAGCCTTTTTGAATTATCTTTCGGGAGCCGAGACCCAAGAAAGGTGGCACAAAGAGACCGGATATGTGCCTGTACGAACATTGCCGAAACGCCTAGAGGCCTTTTACAGGAATCATCCTGTTCATCGTGCTGTAGTTGCACAGACGATTGAGAGCAAGCTAGGTGAGCATTCATTTGGTATTCACATGCCCAATTATAAAGAGGCTAGAGAGAGACTCTTCGACCTTATCGAAGAAGTGTTAGATCCTCAGACACCTGATGAAAGGGTGAGAGAATTATTGGCCGAGTTCGATAAAAATTTTTCCATTCCTGCTGATACTGGTGATTCGCCCCGCGACTGAATAAGGGGGGTGTATTATCGGGCCAAACTGCCTTGGTGTTATGAACCCGCATGTCGGATTTAACGGCACCTTTGCAGATACGCTCGCTCTTCCAGGATCTCTTGCTCTTTTGGGTCAGCGCACTCTCACAGCTCAGGCCTTTCTTTGACGAAAAGAGCTCTTTGATAACAGTTGTGGTATCAGGTGTGTGCCAATTATCTGCGTGCATGGAACCCAAACCTATAATCAGGATTTCCCGGGTATGGAGGACTCACAATTTTTCTACAACTGGCGAAGCTTATCGGCAAAATGTTTTTACCAGATACAAATTTCTTTAACTTGTGCAGGGCTGTACGTTTCCACTCTACGTTCTACCGGGCCGGTCGGGTTTTTGTTCATGCCTAACAAAGGTGTAATATGGCCCTGAAAAATTGAATGTTGGTCTTCGTCAAGGGCTAGGCAGGCAAGGGAATCCAGGTATGGGATAACCGGTGGAAATTCAGTAAATGAATTGAATCCGATTGCAATTGCGTATAAATTTGTAATGTTCCGTAACGCCATGGGAAGATCGATGAGTTTGTTATCCCAGAGATAGAGAAAACAAAGACTTGTTAGCTGATCAATTGTTTCTGGGAGTCTCATGATTTGGTTACACGTTAGGTTGAGACGTTCGACAGAAGGAAGAGCAGAGAGCTCTTCTGGGAAGCAAAGCATATTGCAATTGGAACAATCGAGAAAATCTATATCGTTTCCTTGCCTTTTCAACCAGTCTCTGACGAATAGGGCTTTTTCAAACACAGAATTACCATAAGGATTTTTCTCCATGTAGCGACCAAGCCTTTTTTCAAAACCCTGAATTAAACTGTAGTCGTAGGCCAGTTGTAATAGTACTCCAAGATGACGAAAATTCTGTAAGACGAGTTCCAGATTTTCCCAATCAAACCGGTCTTTTATATTTTGCTTTTCATAAAGGTCGTCGGGAAGATGGGTAAAAATATGAGTAACGGTTTCGATGATTTTGGTTTTAAGAGCTGCAATCTGTTCTTCGCTGGTGATTTCGTCGGGTGACGGCGTGGTAAAAAAGAAAGGAAAGAGCCTTTTTAAGTCTGGGTATACTAGCAACTGCTTCATACATCCGATGCGATCTTCGAGGGTAACATGACCCGGTCCTTCACCAAAGGGTTTTGTTCCTCGCAATGTCTGTTCTGTAGGGGCGGTTGAAGATACGCGCATGGTTTTCTCCTATTCATGCCGACATTTCAAGATGTTAAGTGTAACATTGAGAGAGTTGTTTGCAATCCATTACTCTACTTTCGCGTCAACGGTGTGAGCTTAGATACGAGGGCTTTTAAAATCAGCACGTTGTTTTTTTCATAAATTGTGTCGTTTATTGTATTAACAAATAATTATATCTCTTGTATACAGTAATTTAGTGTTGTGTGCGCAGGATTATATGGAAAATAATAAGAGTGAGCTACGCAAATTTTTCTCTCCACAATCTGTAGCTGTTATAGGGGCCAAGGATGAGCTGGGAAGTGTTGGAAGAACACTCATGGTCAACCTGACCTCTGATGGGTTTGCTGGCACCGTATTTCCTGTAAGTCCAAAGCATACTACGGTGTTAGGCCACAGGTGCTACCCCTCTGTTATTGAGATCGAAGAGCCTATAGATCTTGCCATCATTGTTGTTCCTGCAAGAGTAGTTCCAGAGGTGTTAAGAGGCTGTGGACAGGCAAAGATAACCACTGCCATCATTATTTCTGCTGGATTCAAGGAATCAGGGCCCGAAGGCAAGAAACTAGAGAAAGAGGTAGTGAAAATTGCCAAAGAGGGGGGAATTCGAGTTATTGGACCAAACTGCCTTGGTGTTATGAATCCGCATGTCGGATTTAACGGCACCTTTGCAGGCAGACTTGCTCTTCCGGGATCTCTTGCTCTTTTGAGTCAGTCGGGTGCCATGTGCACAGCTGTTTTGGATTGGAGCCTTTTTGAAGAGGTCGGGTTCAGTGCTTTTGTCTCTATTGGCTCAATGGCCGATGTTGGATGGGCAGATCTCATTGATTATTTTGGGTCTGATCCAGCAACGAAAGCAATTCTCATGTATATGGAAACTGTTGAAGAGCCAGAACGCTTTTTAGTGGCGGCAAAAGCTGTTGCTCAGAAGAAACCAATCATTGTCATCAAGCCAGGGCGAACAAAGGAGGCGGCCAAAGCAGCTGCTTCGCATACAGGGGCTATTGTCGGAAGTGATGCTGTTTTTGATGCTGTCTGTGAAAAAGCAGGGGTGTTACGAGTAGAGACAATGAATGAGCTTTTCGATATGGCTGAGATTCTAGAACGCCAGCCGTATCCGACAGGACCTAATATAGCCATCGTAACTAATGCTGGAGGGCCTGGCGTTTTAGCAACAGACGCTGCAGTAAGGTGTGGCGCTTCTATGGCAAAGCTATCGAAAGAGACAATTGATAGTTTGAACCGTTGTCTACCGGCTGCGTGGAGTCATGGTAATCCTGTCGATCTTATAGGTGATGCAGATCCTGAGAGATATGAAAGGGCTGTTGAAGCTGTAATGAAAGATAAGGGGGTTGACGGTCTCCTTGTAATTTTGACTCCGCAGGAGATGACAGATCCTCTTGGTTGTGCAAAAAGTTTAGAGCGGTTTTCGTACTCGACCTCCAAACCTCTTTTTACCAGTTGGATGGGCGGAGTTTCCGTTAATGAGGCCAAGAGAGCTTTGATTAAAATTGGGCTGCCCTGTTTCGGCTATCCGGAAGAGGCTGTTTGGAGCTTTTCAACCCTGTGGAACCACTCGCAGGCTCTTGGTCTGTTAACGGATGGTTCGACGCCAAGCTCATCTGAAGAGGTGGTAGCAGAAAGAAAGCAAAAGGCGACCCTCATTATAGAACAGGCCTATAAAGAGAAACGAGATCTGCTTTCAGAATTTGAGTCCAAAGAGATCCTTACTGCGTATGATCTGCCAATTGTTAAGACGATACGTGCTACGACCTCCGATGAAGCCGTGATTGCCGCCGAAGAGATCGGGTATCCTGTCGTCATGAAGATAGACTCTCATAGGGTCATTCATAAGGCAAAGGCGGGAGGGGTGGCGCTGAACCTTACGGATAGAACAGCCGTACAAAGTGCTTTTATTGGGATGGAAGAAGTGTTTGATAGAGCGGAGTTTTTAGGGGTGACTGTGCAGAAGATGATTTCTTTGAAAGGCGTAGAGCTCATAGTTGGAAGCTCTACAGACCCTCAGTTTGGTCCCGCTATTCTTTTTGGAGCAGGAGGTAGGTATGTCGAGGCGCTAGGAGACCAGACGCTTGCCTTGCCGCCGCTGACCCAAAGGTCTGCACGCCGCATGATAGAAAAAACGAAGGGCTCGAAAGCCGTTGAGTTTGATTATGGCGGTGAATATCTCGAGAAGATAGAAGTGTTGCTCATTCGGTTTTCGGAGATGATTCTAGAACTTCCTGCCATTTCTGAGTGTGACATTAATCCGGTTCTTGCTACAGCTTCAGGTCTTCTTTGCCTGGATGCTCGCATGGTTCTTTCGATATAACGATTCGTTCCTAGCACTACCAGCTTCTGAATAAGCCGCTGTCTAGGCTAACGCTCAATTTAGGATGTTCATAAAATGATGCAGGAGGCTTTTCGATGTCTGTTTCAGACAGATCGAGATACTCCAAATTATGAGGTAGTGTTGTTCTTTCTGATAAGATAAGGCCTTTGTTCCCCTTCAAAAATAATTCATTAAGATTGCGAAGGCCTATAATGCTATCTGGAAAGAGAATGATTTGGTTGTTACAGAGACAAAGAGTTTGAAGAGAATCGAGCCTCTTCTGAGCGAATTGGATCTGCGTGATGTAGTTATTGTCCAACCAGAGTTGTTTTAACCTTTCTAAATTCCAGATATGATCTGGAACAACCATAATGTAGTTCTTTCTAAAGTTGATGTTCATTACATGAGGAAGTAAAGATAATTCATAGGGAATGCAGGTCAAGCATCCATTTTGACACGACAAGGCAGAAAATTTTTCCTAAATGGATGTTTCATCGCGCACATAAGAATCATTCCACAACGCAGATAAAAGACTCACTACGTAGGCTGTTTGTAAAATATTGAAAAGGAGATATCTATTTCCGGTGACGTGTGAGACTTGAATTAAGGAAAATTCATTTTGTTCATTTGTTGAGAGCCACTGCGAAGATCTCAGAGCATGGAGAATTTTTGGAACTCGGTCATTGAGCTGTTCGTTATAATTTTGGAGGCCATGTATCGTGCTCGGTGATACGCCAAAATAGGGACATATTTCTGAGAGTATTAACTCGAGTGATTCTCCGTGTTGAGCAGAGCTCTCAGGAGTATAAAGCGGAAGAAGTCATTGAAGTCGAAAGGTTGTGCCATGCTTGCATCGTCGTGGAAGACGTGCGTTGGCGTGGTTTCACTTGTCTGAGAAGAGGTAAAATGATAAAAAGTTATAGCTAATATAGAATTTTGGCTGATTTTAAAATGTCTATTTACTATTCGTCAAGCTGGATTTATTGGATCTATCCAAATTCTGCCTTTTTGTAGCAGCTGAATAGGTCGATAAGAATGCTTGAATTGGCGCAAGCCTGGGATTCCGAGGTCTTGTTCCCAGTTAAGGTATTTGAATTGGTCAGGGATCTGCTGAGCGGAGCATTGGCGCATATATCGGGCAAGACCGCGATATTCGGAGAGCGCTTTTGAAAAATGAATGAGATAGATCTCGTCTGAAAGGGCTTGGCCGAAAAGAGATCCAACAGGTTGCGAATCTGCATAAAAGATCCATCCCTCGAGGTCGAGTGTTGATGCGTGCTGAAGCCCCTCTTTGAATGGAAGAATATCTGCATGATCTTCAAGGAGCTGCTTTTCTTTAGCCCAGGCACGTATGACCGAGAGTACATCATCTTTTGCGTCAATTGTATATCGTTGGCACATCATAGTGTGCTTATCTAACAACTGTTTGACAATATTCCTATGGTTGCACAGGTGACGGCCCTTACAGATGCGGATATGTTCTGTTTCATAGAGATAATCACTTTCATCCTCCACGACCGAAATAGAAAGCCCCTCTTGTTCGATCTCTGGCCACCAACTTTCAGAGATAGGAAAGAGGTAGTCAATGCTCAGTGTTTTGGCATGGGCAATAAGATCTGACCAACAACTAGGGTGAAAAAGGGGCATAAGGAATGTATGGTTGTCGTAAGATTTTCCTACGATAGAAGGGGAGTGAGCATTGATTTCGTGGAATTTGTAATTGTGTTTTTTTCTGAAAAGGTAGAGGTTGCTGAAATTATATTCTGATAAAGGGAGGCTCAAAGCCGAACAAGCGTTTTGAATAGCTGCTTGGTCCTCAAGGCATATCTCTCGCATCTATGGGAGCTCCTCATTCTTTTGGTTGTGCTTGTAAAGTATGAAGGAATTTCTGTGCAAAAAAATCAAAATCATGGTATGCAAAAGGCAGGTCTATTTTGCAAGTATTACCAAGGAGATGGATATGTGCAAATGTTTAGAGGTGATTGCCCTTTTGTTACTGCTCATTGGCGGTCTTAACTGGGGTCTTGTTGGCCTTTTTAACTTTGATCTAGTTGCTACACTTTTGGGAGCAGGAACACTAGCTGCTCGAGTGGTTTATATTCTTGTCGGTCTTTCCGCTGTCTATAGAATTGTCAGCTGGAAACAGTCCGGGTGCAAGATCTGTAAGTAAGCAACTCTCTCATTTTTTGAGAAAAATGAGCCTCCAAAAATTTTTGGAGGCTTTTTTTTATCTTTGACTTCGTTCTTACTGTCCTGCGGTGCATTTTTTCTCGCAATATGAGCGGACAACAGTGAAATTCGCGCCTTGTAATGAGTGTAAAAAGCGGGTATGATCGAGGCACACCAACTGAGTCGTTGTGCTTATGGATAAAAAAGTAGATACATCATCATCAATGTTTCTTGGCGACGGTGAGCCCATAAGCTTTCATGCAGATTCGTGGACAAGCCAGATCGATGATGCTCTACTTGAGAGATTTGAAAAAGCCATACATAAGCAGACGGCTTTTTATCAGCATAGTGAGCTTGCCGCCATTGCAAGAGAGTACGATCCTATTGACCTTGCCAAGGCTTCCATACGACTTCCCGCAAGTGCACGTCTTGTCCTCTACAGAAATATCCCTGATATCGAAGCAAAAACTGCTTTTATTCTGAATTCCACATCTCCCACACGTCAGAGTGTTTTTAGGGGCACTCGAAATGAGGAGATATGCCTTTTGCTTGAGCAGATGCCTGCTGACGAGGCTGTTGCCGTCATTGAAGATCTACCCCTTCGGCGATTGAAGCATATTTTTGAGAGCCTTGAAGAGCAAAAAGCGCATAGGATTTTGGCGTTGCATCAGCACCAGCCTCATACAGCTGGGCGCCTTATGACGAATGAGTTTTTCGCATTTTCCTTAAATAGGACGGTAGGGCAGGCCGTTGGGTATATTCGAGAAAATCCCGGTATTGAATTTACCCAGTGGATTTTTATTGTCAGTGATGAGATGGAGCTTTTGGGGTTTGTGCCAAGTCGTAACTTGCTTGTAAACACACCTGAGATACCTTTACGAGCACTTATGCAGCCGGTTGTTCATCGTATAGAGCCAGAGACTCCTCGTGATGATATTGTCGAGCTTTTTGAGAGATATCGTCTTCCTGTTCTGCCGGTTGTCGATGAAGAGCACCGTTTACTCGGTGTTGTTACACAAGATGACGTTGTTTCTATGATGGAAGAGATTGCTGATGAAACGATTGCCTCTATTGGTGGTACTCTTGAGAGTCTTACTGAAGACGAACCCTCCATTAAGCGTTTCTGCTCCCGTGCTCCTTGGCTTCTTGTTACTTTAATCGCAGGTTTGACTACAGCAACTGGGATATCCTTGTTTCAGGGCTACCATTGGGCCCTGGCTGTTCCCTTCTTTGTGCCTCTCATTGCTGGTATGTCAGGAAACGTTGGTATTCAGTGTAGTACGGTGTTAGTGCGTCGAATGGCCACGGGGACTGTGCTACCGAGAAAGTTTTCGACCATATTGTTCAGAGAGCTCCGTATTGGCCTTCTCATTGGTATTAGCTTTGGGATTATGTGTGGGACGGCAGTCTATTTGCTCAATCATTTTGGGATTCAGCATATGACCGTTGATCCATTTCTTATTGGGACGATGGTGAGCGTTGGTGTCTTGGGAACTTGTTTAACAGCAACTATTGTTGGCACGCTTTCGCCGCTTTTCTTTGACCGCATTGGTATAGATCCTGCTGTTGCTTCTGGTCCAATTGTTGCAGCCTGCAATGATGTCATGGCCACGTACATGTTTTTGTGTCTTGCCTGGTCCGTGGCAAAGCTCTTTGAGGTCATGTTTTAAACCCAAGCTGACCCCTGCTTACACCTGAACAGATCTGTACATGATAGGTGGAACATTAATTACTGCAGGTAAGTACTAACTTTCCCTTCACCACTTAATGTTTCACTTGTCACGTTCAATTGTGTTCAAGCGTGATATAGGGCGCAACTTGGGCTTTAACCTCTGATTTGCGCTACTAATTTACCGAGACGTCTTCTGGGATTGTTGACATGGTGGCGTATTTGCCGCCCATTTTAAGAAGAAGGGTTCTCCAAAACTGATCTGGGGGAGTTCTAAAGAGAAGCTCTTTTGTTGCCGGATATACGTACCAGCTTCCGTCGAGAAATTCTCTTTCTAGTTGACCTCCTGCCCAGCCCGAATAGCCAAAACAGAGAAAAACATCGGGATTACTTTCATCTTCAAGAAGCTTATGTAGGTATTGAAGGTCACCACCGAGGTAGATATCTTCTTTGATTACCAGAAGCTGTTGATCTTGAGCAGGGGAGGAGTGGAGGAGCATCATCTGATTGGTCTGCACGGGACCACCGGCTCGGATACTGATATTTCTGTTGGGAGCGCTTTGTAGGTTTACAATCTCCTCAGGAAGATCGAGCTCTAGAGGTTTATTTATCAAAATGGCAAATGATCCTGAGGCATTATGTTCACAGACGAGCATAACACCTCGATTGAAAAGAGGATTGTCGATTTCAGGACAGGCGATGAGAAAGCATCCCTTCTGGACGTTGGTGGGTAAAGAGTCTGTCATTATGCTTCCTCTTTGGTTAACACCATTTTGTCAACGGCCTCTCTTAAGCGAGCCATTTCATCGTGCAACTGTTGAACTCTTTCAGAAAATTCAGTTTTAAAGGTTTTTTTGTTTTCCTGTACACCACCTTTATCTGCTCTTTCGAGTGTGCGCTGTAATTGGAGAAGGGCGTCAGATATCTTTTGGAAATTTTCGATTGAAGCCTCTGAGATGGTCGGGGTCTCCTCTCTTCTGCGGCGCTCTCTTTGCCAATCTCTGCTTAAATGAAAAAGCCATCCATATGTTGACATATCCGTTAGAACGGTGTTCATTCGTTCGGTACAAGTAAGCATCTGATTTTCAAGAGTGGTTAGTTTTTCGGCGAAACGGCCCTTATTGAGCGTAGAAAGCAGATGGGAAAGTTGAGAAGAAGCTTCAGTAATCGAGCTCATTGTCTGAGCAAAGCCCTCTTCGTTTCGTTTTATAAAATCTATAAATGTTTTAAATGTGCGTTCTGCCTTTCCAGCTACTGAAGAGATCTCAGAAAAGGTGTCTTCTACACTTCCTGGCTGCGTTGCGAACAGGACGTCGCTTTCGGTCACAGGAACAAGCTGGCTTTCCCTGTAGGCGGGTTTTGGGGTAATCGCGATAAATTTTTCACCCATGAGTCCGGCGGTTCTCATGACGATTTCGTCTGACTTATAGATCGTAACCGATGAATCAATGGATAGAGCTAATTCGTAGGGATAGATTGGTTTAAAAGAACAGAGAGCTTTCCTGTCAAATGCTTCAGGTAGGAGGGTAATATCTACCACTTTGCCAACGGGTCTACCGGCAAAGGTAACACGAGTTCCTATTGACACCTTGTCAATATTTCGAAAACGAACTCGAATTGTCATCCCAGCGTCACCCGGAGTTGGGTTGAGAAAAATAAGAGCTCTGCTGACAAAAAAGAAAGAGATGACGACCATGGCGCCGATAGCAATAAGGTATTTACGTTTCATTCTCGTCCTCCTGAATAAGACGCTGAAGTATCTGGGGGCACTGCTGTGTGGGCAAGAAACTCTTGGACAAGGGGGTTAGAGGTGGAGAAAAAAGAAGAGTGTTCCCCGTATGTCTTAATAACGCCATCATCATGGAGTGCAAAATATTTTCCTATCTTTAGAGCAAGTTGAATATTGTGGGTTACGATAATGGAAGTTGCCTGAAGTTTTTTTTGACTCTCGTGAATAAGAGAGATGATCTGATCACCAGTGATAGGATCAAGACCTGCTGTAGGCTCATCGAAGAGCAGAATATCTGGGGCATAGACGAGAAGGCGAGCAAGAGCTACTCGTCTTTTTTGTCCCCCAGAAAGCTCACTCGGCAATTTTTTTTGATATCCTGATAGACCGACATTATTTAGGGCAATAGCAACCTGGTCTTGAATATACTCTTTGGTGTGGTTGTTTTGGTTTACAAGAGCAAAGCCGACGTTTTCTTCGATATTCATGGAATCAAAAAGCGCGGATCCTTGAAAGAGCATTCCCATCTGACCTGTAATAGCTTGGCGTTCTTTTTGAGAGAGCCCTACAATGTTTGTACCGTTGATCTCTATTTCACCACTGTCGGGCTCTTCAAGTCCCAAGATCTGTTTTAAAAGGACACTTTTTCCTACGCCGGAGCGACCTAAAATAATAGTTGCTGATGATGCAGGAACGGTGAGATTTAGCCCTTTGAGAACATGTATACCGTTATATGACTTCCAGATATTTTTAATTTTAATCAAGGGTTTGTCCTTATCAATTGAATCCGTAAACATACCAGTAGACGTCATTGAGGATGATCGTCAACAGAAAATTGATTCCGAGTATGGAGGTATAGGAGATGACGACACTCGATGTTGTTGCTTTTCCTACACCCGCAGCGCCCCCTTTGGTCGTAAGCCCTTTGTAACAGGCTATCGAAACCACAAGAAGGCCAAAGACCCACGATTTAACAAAGTTTGAGACGATATCATAATTAGTGAGGTAAACTGAAATTGGATCTAAAAATGTTTGAGAATCCATTTCATAAAGTCCTGTGGCAAGTAGCCATCCTCCCAAAATACCGCAGGCTGAGCTAAAGATTGTCAAAACTGGCATCATGATTGCCATGCTCAAATATCTAGGAACGACGAGATATTCGAGCGGGCGAACTCCCATCGAAACCATGGCATCGACCTGTTCTGTTACCTTCATACTTCCAAGTTCGGCGCAAATCGATGCTCCCACGCGTCCTGTGATCATAAATGAGGTGAGAATAGGACCAATTTCAACGAGCATGGACTTTGCGACCATAATTCCCGTGACACCTGTCAACCCTTTATCTGAAAGCTGAAAGAAAGATTGAGCTGACAAAACCATTCCTGTGGCAAATCCCGTAATGCAAATAAGAGGTAAAGAACGTACTCCTATTTCGAAAAGGTGGGTGACGAGCAGAGACCATCGAGAGAGCCGGGTGCACATGAGACGAACAACTGTAATGACCATCACAATGTATTGACCGATACCAACTAGCCAGTCTGTTATGGGAGTAAGTAGTGATTTTTGAGGTTTCATTACTGCTTTAGTGGGGGTTGACGTCTCGACTCCATTTTTGCAATTGAGCCATTAATGTCAAACCTCTTTTTACGTGAAGCTGGTAAGCGGGGAGAGCTTCCAAGGTCCGAAACCGTTAAGATCACGATTGCTCAAGTTGCAGCATCTTTGCATGAAAGATTTGATGAACTTATCCCAAGTCCATTGAGTGTGTTGGGATTAGTAGGTTGAGCCCATTATCACTTTCATACGCAGAGCTAGCTCTGTATCTGCTGCATTGTAGAAGGCGTTCCTCTTTTGGTTGTAATGGGAAGCAAATGTATCAAAAAACGCAGCATCCAGGCGTGAAAGTTGCCTGCCATAACGGGTGTGTATTACGGCCTGAAGGATACTTTCTCTTGTGTCATTTTTAAAAATAGCCCCTGGTATCGTATCAAAACCTGTGCAGTCACCGTCGTTTTCGTTCCAATATTCTATTTCAGCTTTTCGTACACATGCCCTGACACAGTGTCTGGATGGTGTGTCGGTTTGATCGAGCGCCTTTTTTTGACCAAGCGGAGTATTTATGAACAGATGATGAGCCCTTGCGGCAACTTCATCTCTACGATTTTCAGGGACGCAAAAATTCAGGTTGGCATCAGACTCCATTTACTCGCGAATTAATAGCTGTGCGTCATTATTTATTTTATTTTCTACTTTTGATAAATCATAGTTTGAAATTATGCCTCGGGCAGTAACACGAAACGTTCGACAAAGTATCTCATGGCTGCTATATGTGTGGCAGTTGTAATACCTTTATGTTCAAGTTCAGCCTCGGTTGAGCAGTTGTGCTCTAATAGAAATAACTCATACGAGTACTGTGCGAGTCCCTGTACGAAACCGAACTCTACTGGCAATTCCTTGACTATTTGATAGAAAGCTGAAGAAACGGTCATGCGAGGTAACAAAAAGTCCTGTTTTGTTAATAGTTAGGTCGCATTGTCTCAGAGAGTTGATTTTTTTGAAAAGGTTTTTGCCAAAGAAGTGAGGACGTGTTATAAGGTGCGTTTGATTTTCAAATCGAGGTAAGTGAGGGTTTATTGTCCCTCTCAACTGTTGGGGCGATCAATGAAGAGTTGTCTGTTTTTTTTGTATAGGGTTATTTACCTTGTTGGCTTTTTGATCTACCTTCCTATTTTGTTGTGGAACAGGGTATTTCATAAGAAAGAAATATGCTTTTTTCAGCGTCTTTTTTTTAGTCCTAAGGTCACCGTAGATGGGCCTATTTTGTGGGTTCATGCTGTCTCTGTCGGGGAGACGGTGGCCATTGCCCCCTTGGTGCGGACATTTTTGAAAAATTACCCTTCATGGAACGTTGTTTTTTCTAATATTACCTATACAGGCCACCAAACTGCCAAAAGAATTGTGCCAGAAGCCCGCACGCACCTACTTCTTCCCTTTGATTTTAAGCATAGCGTTCGAAGGGTACTGAAGAAGCTGACACCTTCTCTTGTGGTTTTAACAGAAGGTGATATCTGGCCTGTCTTTCTCAGTGAGGCAAAGAGATGTGGAGCACCAGTTGTCGTTGTAAATGGAAAGATTTCTCATAAGTCGTTTTCACGACTTCAGCGATTTTCTTGGATAGGGGAGTGGCTCTACTCATTTGTCGACTATTTTTGTGTGCAAAGTGAACTTTTCTATGACCGTATAGAGGCATTAGGTGTTCCCAAAGGGCATCTGGTTGTTACAGGAAATATTAAAGCCGATGTTCAGATACAAGAGCTTCCAAAAGAAGATAGACAGCAGTGGTTAGATCGGCTGGGCCTGAAAGTAGATGATGAGCTTCTTGTTGTAGGGTCGACGCATGCACCTGAGGAAGTAGAAATTGTAACGGCTTTGCTGCCTCTATTAAACTCTAAGCCCAATTTTAAGATTGCTGTCGTCCCTCGTCATCCCGAACGATTTGTTGAGGTCTATGAGCAGGTGAAATCGCTCTGTTCCGATGTTGTTCGCTATTCTGAAGTGTTGGGAAAATCGGGCTGGAAGGTTATGGTCGTCGATGCTCTTGGACTCCTCTGCACTTTCTACCAGCTTTCTAAAATTTCTATTGTGGCAGGAAGTTATGTTGAGCGCGTAGGAGGTCATAATATTTTAGAACCTGCAGCAGTAGGCGTCCCCGTCATTGTGGGGCCATACATGCACAGCCAACACTCACTTTTTACTTCGGCTCAAGAGCATGAAGCCGTTATTAGTACAACCATTGAGAGTTTGCCTCAAATTACTCAAAACCTTTTGAAAGACTCATCCAAAGAGTCTGCTAGAGTTAAAGAGTGGGCAAATCGATTACGAGGTGCTACCGATCGTTCACTTGAAGCTCTCTCGAGGTTTGTTAAACACCGCCCTAAATAGATCCTTTATTGTTGATGAATTCCCAATCAATTGCTAAGATCCCACAAATATGTTGACACTCTAGGGATGGCGTCTCGTGCTGTATCTATAGGGTTTTTGATTCCAATTGTTGTGGGATACATGAGATATTACCTTTTCCTTATTTTGGCATGTCTTAGCAGCTCTTTTGTTGATGCCTCTGGCAAATATTACAATCACAAGTCAACCATTCAAACAGCTCATCCCGACTGGATGAGGTGGCTTCCCGATGACTTTCCTTTGTCACGGCTTTCTATGCCGGGAACTCATGATACAATGGCCGATACCTGGGGTGGTCCTGTTCAGACCCAATCCCTCTCGCTACAACGCCAGCTTGAGGCCGGAATTAGGGTTCTCGATATCAGGGGAAGACATCAGGACAATAAGTTTAAAATCTTTCATAACATTTGTGATTTGGGATATTGGTTTGGCGATGATGTCCTTGGTGTGTGTGTTGATTTTTTGCGACAACATCCCTCCGAGACCATTTTTATGAAGATAGGAGCAGCGGGTGTTCCTGATCCTGAAGATGTCACAAGACCCTACTGGGAGACATTTCAAGCGTATAGGGATGACCCGAGGTATCGTCCGTATTTCTGGATGCCGCCAAATCCAAGTGTGATGCCATCACTTCCTTTACTGGGTGAGGTGCGCGGCAAGATTATTGTTATTCAGACCTTTTCTTCCCCAACAAGGTTTGGGTTTGATCATGTACGAGCCCCTTTTAATAAATACAATTCTTGGAAGATCTCTTCAGTTTTTGGGATAAAGGAAAATTGGGAAGAGAAAAGACAGTTCATTGAAAATGTTAATTCGCGCTCTCGTGGAGAGCGCTGCTATCTGACAGGCCTAAGTGGAAACTCTTTTTGGGCGTATCCAAACGTTGTTTCAGGAGGATTCCTCGGTCTTATTCGTGGAATCAACGACTATGCCCTGCAGTATATATTTGAACAAAACCACACAAATGTCGGGACCCTATATCTGGACTTTCCTGGGGCAGGACTTATTGATGCTATTATTGCCAAAAACATGAAACACGCCACAGTTCCTGGGTCTGTTGCTTCTGATTTCAATTATGTAGTAAAAAATATTTGCTACAGCTTGTCTGGACCGATCAAGGGAAGTGATGGTGGAAGGGCGGGTAAGCTTCGGACCTATCTTGAGGGTATTATTCCTCAAGAAAAATGGGGGGTTATCGTAGCTAAACATGGCTGGACATGGGGAGCCCATATTGCAAACAACGGACTTCATGCCACATCAAAGCCAATCGGTGGCTATCGCTATCTTGCTTTTAATCTAGGAACAATGTCGAGTTCCCTCCCTTTAAATGTTGCTGAAACAGTGCGCGAATTAGCGCCGATATATCTTGCTGAGCCGCAAGTGAGCGCTCAAGAGATGTCCATGTCTTTGAAAGAGCGATTTCCCTCCTATCGATGGAGCGTCTTTGTAAAAAACCCTCCTTGTGATGATTCCGAATGGTCCTTCGACCCAATTATGCCTTGCTGCAGAGTTCAAACAGATACCTCTGTTTATCTCGTCTGGGCTGAAGAGATTGAATAGTCTTTTTTCAAAGGGCGCTCGATTTTTTTCGTGGTCGACTAAAATGGTTCCTTTTTACTAAGATTGCTTGTCTCCCATTCACTATTGGGGTGTAGCCAAGCGGTAAGGCAGCGGTTTTTGGTATCGCCATGCGGAGGTTCGAGTCCTCCCACCCCAACGTTCTTTTCTTCCTTTTTTGCAGTGTTGTTTGACGTTGTTTTGTTGCGTAGGTCCGTTCAAGCGTGATGTAGGCGCAACTTGGGTTTCAAATATGAAGGACCGAGGAGATGGTTTTCCCCGGACCCAGTTGCTTTGGCATGGTTGAAGGATTAAGCAATTTTGTGCAGCGTAATACGTACAAGATTATTTTTTAAAGGGGTAGGATCAAAGCTAAATGCAATGTCTCCAGTGTAGGGTCGCTTAAGAACAAGTTTGATTTTTGTGTTATCTGAATAGACGGGGAACATCTCTGATCCGGCGAAGGACGCTTGTCTGAATTTATTAGTTAACGAATGTTCTATCGTGCTAACCCAATCAAAGTAGATTTTAAAATCGCCGTCATTAAGATCTACATACATTTCATTAAAGAAGAAGCGCTCCCACCACTGCGGGCCACCCCCGGTGTCATCATTTGCCATTAATGTGAACTGGAAATGCATTGTATAGATGCCCTTGGGAAGGGTAAGGGTGTTATTGGCGCCATCGAATTCAACGCCCTCACCACCTAGCATGTGATTGAGAGGAAGCGTTATTTCCATATCGTTCAAAAACCCGGATTCAGGAAATCTTTCAGTCTGTACCACGGTTGCATAGACTGGAGAATGTATTCCTGCAGGTCCTACAGGCCCTGCGGGACCCTCAGGGCCTGCTGGTCCTACAGGACCTGCAGGGCCCATGGAGCCTCGTGCATGAGGGTTGTGCATAACGGTTTCAGACTTTGATTTGGACCGCGTACGCCCCTTCTCTGCTAATTGTGATTCCGAAACAACAGAGTTCATTGGAAATAGTGCTACCATAACCAGGAGAAGATTTTTCATTCGTGCCCTCCAAAATAATTGTATAAAAATGAGGCTATAGTCAATTCATTTATTTAATTCAATGTGGCATATTGAAACTAAAAAAATTTTAATGCGGTGCTCTCGAGCTGGTTATAGTTGCTTGAACTATTCCCTATCTCTTTAGCGAACGACGTACAGTGTAGGGGGGAAGAGGATTGTTACTTGCATGGCGTAAAAAAAGTGGACGAAAAATAGTCTCTTATAGTGAAATTGAACCCGTAATTGCTCGCATTTGATTATATTGGACGTTGCGTTCGGTAGACACATTGTGAGAGTTGGAGTTGTAAAACACCTTCTTGCTGGTGCTTGGAGCATCAGCTGATAAACCATAGGAAGGGCGCTTTTTTTAGTAGCTAGTAGGGTTTTTACCCGTGGCAGCGTCTTTTTTTCCTATGTTTATTTTATATATTTAGGTGTGGCCGCAGTTATTTTGAAACTGTGTGATATTGCGGCAGGCGCAGCTTTCTCGAATAAAAGTATGCGAGAGACGAAGGTCATTTCTGGAGGGACCATGGTAACTATCTCATGTAAAAGTCGTAAGATGACGACTAAAGGTGCTGTAGGAAGATGTAGACGCGAGGGGTATGTTCCCTTTGTCGTGTATTCAAAAGGCGAAACAAAAGAACTCGGTACGCTTTTGAAAGCTGACATCGAAAAACTTATCCGATCACTCAAAGAAGGATTCCTTGCAACAACAAGAATTCGATTGAAAGATGAATCTGGAAAAGAACGGGAAGTCATTATTAAGGAGATTCAGTACCACCCAACAAGCTACAACATTCTCCATCTCGATTTTCTCGAGCTTGAAAAAGAGATGCCGGTTACCGTTCGTGTTCCTGTGCAATATCTCAATACTGTTGACTGTATTGGCGTAAAATTAGGAGGTATGCTCCGTTCTGTGTTGCGCACTATCAAGGTTCGTTGTTTACCGGAGCGTATTCCTACCCATTTTGAGTTGGATGTAAAGGAATTAGATTTGAGGCAAGCGCTGCGTGTTAAGTCAATTGATATGCCTGAAGGCGTTCGCTGTTTAGCCAATGCTAACGATGTTGTAGTCTCAGTTGTTAAAAAGTAGGGATTTTACGTGGCGGCAGCAGACCAACATCTGAATCCTAAGATTATTGTGGGGTTGGGAAACCCGGGGGCTCAGTATGAAAGAACCCGACACAATGTTGGATCTCACATTGTTCGAGCAATGGCTGCAGGAAATGCAGCTATGTTTAGGTCTGAACGCCAGTGTGATGCACATGTTGCAACCTGTGTGATTGGAGAGAACAAGATAATTCTGGCCACTCCTAAGACATATATGAATGAAAGCGGAAGAGCTGTTCAACGGCTGCTTCGTTTTTTTGGCGCTATAGCTGAGAATCTCCTGGTTGTTATTGATGATATTGAGACGTCCTGGGGAAGTATGAAGCTTGCTTTTGAAGGGGGAACACGTGGGCACAATGGAATACGAAGTATCCATCAGCATGTGGGTAAGAACTTCACGCAATTGCGGGTTGGCGTTGGCCATCCTGGGGGGCAATCAGTTGCCGATTATGTGTTAGGTAACTTTACTCGAGAGGAAATAGAAGAGCTTCCTCAAGCCGTAGAGAGGGCAATATCTTTGATAGAAAAATGGGTTTTAGAACCAAAAACGTAGAAGGATAATGTACAATGAGTCAGCAAAAAGAACAGCTGTACGAGGGAATGTATATTTTGGGTGCTCATCTCGGCGAAGAGGCTCGATCTGCTGCGGTAAAAAAAATTACCGATCAGATTGAGGAGCGAGGTGGTCAGATCAAAAAGATTCATACGCAAGGAAGACGGCGTTTGGCCTATGAAATTACGAGGCATCGTGAGGGGTATTATTTTTTAATCTATTTTACCCTGGACCCAAACCATCTTGAGGAGTTGTGGGAAGAGTATCGTCGAAATGAGGATCTGCTTAGGTTTTTGACCATTCGAGCAGAAAAAGTTCAGGAAGAGATAAAATTTAAGCAGCTTGTTGACCAATAAGCTTTTGGGAGGAGTTATGACAAAACCAATGAAGCAAAAAAAACGATTTGCCGCAGATTCGCGCTCTCGTAAGAAGAAAAAGTGTCCGTTTACGGCCGCAAAATTTGAAGATATAGATTACAAAGATACAGAGACACTCTCTAAATTTATTACCGATAGAGGTAAGATCTTGCCCCGCAGGATTACGGGTGTGTCAACGTATTTTCAACGCCGTCTTGCCAAAGCTATCAAACGAGCACGACACGTAGCGTTACTTCCATTTGTAGCAAAGATGTAATTTAAGGAGAGAAGAGAATGTCACAGAAGATTCTCCTAGTTGAGGATGTTGAACATGTTGGTCTCAAAGGAGAGATTGCAACTGTCAAAACAGGATATGCCTATAATTATCTTCTCCCTAGAGGGTTGGCGATAATTGCCACACGAGCAGCCTTGCGTAAGCAGGCCAAGTTGCAAGAAGAGCGTCGCATTCAGGCTGAAGAAGAGAAAAAAGAATCTCTCCATATGGCAGAGCGATTGGAAGGAGAGATTGTCGAAGTTGAAGTTAAAGTCGACCATGAAGGCCATATGTATGGAAGTGTTTCGGCTCTCAATATCATCGAGCTGTTGAAGCTTAAAACGGGGATTGAACTCGAAAAAAGAATGGTTCAACTTAAAACTCCTCTCAAGGAAATTGGGGTATTTGATATCTCTCTTCGCTTAAAAGAGGGAGTTATGGCAAAAATTCAAGTGAAGATAACCCCGAAAGAGCAAGAGTAGTTGAGATCCGTGAGCCAGAGAAAAAAGAGCGTGATGGTTACAGGAGGAGCCGGATTTATTGGCTCTTCTGTCATTCGTGAGCTTAATCAAAGGGGAGTCGATAACATTCTTGTTGTCGATAACCTTGGAGAAAGTGCCAAATGGAAAAATCTTGTCGGCAAGAAATTTGCCGACCTTATTCATAAAGCAGATCTTTTTGATTGGCTTTCTGTCCATGGTAAAGAGATTGATTCTATTATTCACTTGGGAGCGTGCTCTGATACGGTTGAAAAAGATGCAAACTACCTTCTTGAAAACAACTACAGATACAGTCGTTGTCTTGCTGAATTTGCATTTACCCATCAGGTTCGGTTTATCTACGCCTCGAGTGCTGCTACGTATGGAGACGGTTCGCGAGGCTTTTCTGATGCCCATGAGGGCCTAGAGTCCTTGGAACCTCTGAATATGTACGGATACTCTAAACATCTCTTTGACTTGTGGCTTTACCGAAATGGTATGCTCGATCAAGTAAGTGGTATGAAATACTTTAATGTATTTGGACCCAATGAATGGCACAAGGGAAGGATGGCCTCTGCTATCTTACGCATGGTTCCTGAGGTAAAGGTCAAGAAAACGATCTCTCTTTTTGCTTCTTGCCATCCTTCCTATAAAGATGGTGAACAGCTTCGAGATTTCATTTATGTTAAGGATGTCGCTGCCATTACGTGCGATCTTTTAGATTCCGCTCCTTGCGGAATCGTGAATGTTGGTACCGGAAAGCCCTCATCGTGGAATGATCTTGCACGTGCCGTTTTCAGAGCACTCTCTATTGATGAAAAAATAGAATATATCCCCATGCCTGAGGATTTGCAGGGAAAGTACCAGTATTTTACCAAGGCAGAAACCGAAAAGCTTGAGACAGTGCTTGAAAAGAAACCATCTTCATATTCTCTCGACAGCGCTGTAAATGACTATATCAACCAGCATCTTGTATTGGAGAAGCCATGGTGATATCGGCGCTATCAAAACTTGCAGCAAAAACGGTGCTCGTCGTAGGGGACTGCATATTAGATCGCTATATAATGGGCTCTTCTCAGCGCATCTCCCCAGAGGCACCCGTTCCTGTTGTTCTCGAAGATCATCGACTAGCAAGAGTAGGTGGTGCATGCAATGCAGCTGCTAATATTTGCGCTTTGGGGGCCACACCAAGGCTTGTGGGGCGCGTTGGAGACGACGCAACCGGAAATGAGCTGCTAGCCCTCCTGCTGAAAGAAGGTATTGATACTGCGGGTATTATTGTTCAGGAGGGAATGGTTACCCCATCGAAAACCAGGGTTGTTGCAAGGTCGCAGCAGCTTCTTCGAGTTGACGGCGAAACAAATGTTCCTATAAGTGTCGAGTGTGAAAAGCAAATTCTTAATAAATTGCCAGCCCTTTTCGAGGGCGTTGATTGCGTTGCCATTTCTGACTACGCGAAAGGAACTCTTTCGGATGCAATCATTAGTGCTGTTATTGACTACGCAAATGCAAGAAATATCCCCTCCATCACCGATCCCAAAGGGACAGATTTTTCAAAGTATTCTGGAACCACAATATTGAAGCCAAATGCGTCTGAGACGCTGGAGGCCTCTTCAAAAGAGACAGTAGAGACTGCTGCTAGAGAAATTGCCTCTAGAGCGGCCCTTCTTCACGTGCTCATGGTAACGCGATCCGACAAAGGAATCTCCCTCTTTTATCCAAATGGTAAAGAGTCTCATTTTCCTGTCCAACCTAAAGAGGTCCGCGATGTCACAGGAGCCGGTGATACTGTTCTGGCCCTTATGAGTGTGGCGCTTGCCTCAGGTATTTCGATAGAAGAGGCGGTTCCACTGGCTAATGTCGCTGCAGCATGTGCAATAGAGCGGCTGGGGTGTGCCTTAGTTTCTGTCCAGGACATAGCTTCTCATCTCATTCACCATAGTCAATATGGAAGGGTTTATACAAAAGAAAACTTCTTTCAGCTGCTCCCCGCTCTTAATGAAGAGCCCCTCCTTGTTATCAACATGCCTTCCTCATCTTCAATATCTTCTGACCACCTGATCTCTCTTTCTCAGCATGCAGATTGTCATCCTGACAGAAGGGTAATAGCATGTTTTGAAGAGACGATCACTGACTCACCCTTCTTAGATCTAATCAGCTCTCTTCAGGTCCTCGATCTTGTTGTCCACGGCACACAGACCCTCCCAGCGGAAAGCCTTGGCGACCACATCGAAGTACACTTATAGCCCAACATACACAATTATTTCTTTGAATTATCTTTGAAAATTTTTACTTGTCCTGCTATAAAAAAAAGAGATAGAGTAATTGTATTGATGTTTTGGCAAAATGAATACGCAATTGAGAGGGCGCTACGATGGGCTATCCTGTCTTACCACAAGCGGACAACGGTTATTATGTGCCGGCAGCACCACCAGTGAACCCAGCGTTTATTGACGAGAGTGAAATACCAAAACCTCGATTACCTGAGGATCGTACTTCAGTCTGCACTAGCGAGGATGAAACAAATTCTCATTCGCATTTTCGAAAAGCTTTAGAAATTTCCGGGGCGGTATGGTCCTTTATGAGACCTTCTGGGCTGTCTGCTATCGGAGCTTCAAAAAGTGAGCAGGAGCTGCGAAAGCTGGTATCGGAGCAGGCAAAAAAAATCAGCAACTTGGAGAAGAAGACCGAATTTGAGGCTCAACAGGCCTCGAACGCAAGTGTATGGTATCACAGGATGCAACAGGAGCGAGATGAGAAAAAAAGGGAAAGTGAAACACTGCTTGCAAAACTGGAAAAAAAGAGAGGAAAAATAGCTGAACTTAAGAGAGAAAGAGACTCTCTGCTAACCGATAAGGGAGCTATGCCAGTAGCTTTAGAAAATCGGGCCACGAAAGCTGCTCAAAGGCGCGCGACAATTGCAGAAAAACAAGCTGCAGTTCTCGGTAATCTCCACAGAGAAGCGCAGCAAGAGCTTTTGGAAACAAGGCGTGTCAATGATACGCTAACCAAAAAGCTTACAAGAGTCGTTGGAGACTTGCTTGAAACTCAAGAGGCGTTGGTAGCAGAGCAAAAGAAAAATAAGGCAGACGAAAAAGAAAAAAACAAACATTTAAGAGGTCTCGCTGCCACCATAGGCGCTCACACAAAGGTCGTGAGTGAAACCAATCGGTTGCGTGCTCATATTGGTAAATTAACAGATCTACTTCGAAAAACAACAAGTAAAAGCGATCGGGACCAAATTCCGGAACTTATGCAAGACGGAGACGGGGAAATACCTTCTGCTCCTGAGGATGATGGCGAATAAAAGCTATGTTGGTTTTCTCTGAAGAGGTTTTTACATGCAGCCTGTGAATGAGAGTGGTGTTGCTGATGTCGCAGTACCAATACCTATTTCAGCCCCGCCTGGGATTGAAAAGGGAAAGTCGTCAAAAAACCCTTTCTGGAGCTCTAGACTCATCTATTGGTTGCCCGTTATTCCAATTATGTCGACACCCCTCGGGATATGCCGGCTCATTGGGGCTTTTTATTTTGGTGTCTGTTCTATATCCAGAATCAGCAGAGCTTGTTTCCGCTACCATTGGGATCGACTTCTCTCAACTACCGATACACCTGAGACAATAAAAGCTACATGGCACAAAGAGTATGCAAAAGAGCGGAAAGAATTAAAGAAAGTTATTGAGATGATTGCTAGAGGGCTTTTGGAATCGATACCCGTCATTGGAAATATTGGTGTGTATTACAGCATCTGGTTCCAAAATACGGATTTAATCGAGAAGAGAAAGCTCAAATTACAAGAAAGGGAGGAGCGGTTTTATTCGTGCCTCCATACGTTAAAACAATTCACCGAGCAGGCATCAGGAAATTCTGAGAAAGGCTCTTTGTTTTCGACTCTAAAGGAACAATTTCAAGATTTAGAGGGCGCGGTTCGCGCCAAGTTACATCCTCGTCGCCACCGTTAGGGCGCTCCTATGTTAGAGAAGATAGAGTTTGTAGATTTTTAAGAAGCCCTTTATGTGAGCATATCTCTTCCAATGGCTTCTTAAATCGATATGTCCAGTTTGTCGGTAGAGTAGTGCCAGGAATGTTGATTCTCTCTTTGTCAGCCGATTCCCAAGACAGTTCCGGAAAAAGTGTAAGAAGTTCATTGAACATGTTTACATGGAAACGACTTCCTGCATTATGACTGAAAGTAAGAAGGTCAAAAAATGTCGAAGGGGGGAGCGTTTCTTGCCAAGGAAGATTGAGCTCGTGGGCCAGGCGCTGGCTAGCGGCTTGGTGTTTGCTCCACCACTGGGTCATAATAGGGGTGTCGTGAGTGGTAAGGGTTGAGAGGGTCTCTGGAGAATAGAACGAGGGGTGAATGAAGGAGCGGTCACCGTCATACCTGCGCTCCCAACGCAATATTTTTACAGCTGGAATGCCAAGTGTATGAATAGATTCTTTAACAATAGTGGGGATATTTCCAAGCTCTTCTCCGATGGGAAGCATTGTTGTTGATCGTACAATATTGGTAAGAACCTCTTCTCCTAAGGATTTCCACTCTTCAGGCCTTTCTGGAATAAGGATTCCATCCTTTGGGTTTTTTTTCGGTGGTATTGCCCATAGACGAAAAAATCCAACAATATGGTCGAGACGATAGATATGGTAGAGTTGTTCTTGCACTTGGAGGCGGCTTTTCCACCAATGAAAATCATTTTTACGGTGGTTATGCCACTTATATGTGGGAAATCCCCAATGCTGTCCATCCCTGCTGTACTCATCAGGAGGAGAGCCAACTGATAACCGCCTGTCGAAAAGGTCGGGATTTGCCCATACATCAGAGCTGTCTTTGTTAATGAGAAATGGAACGTCACCCTTAATGAGGATACCGTGCTTGTCAGCGGTTTTTTTAACTTTTTTAAACTGTGAAAAGCAGAGATATTGGACAGCTCTCCATCTCATAATTTCATTGGAAAGAGCATCATCGTCCATAGTTCTGAATTTAGCGGACTTTTCCCAATCCCACCACGCTATTCCTTTGTGAGCGATTTTGAGAGCTTTGAAGATAGAGTATGAGGTGAGCCAGAAACTATTAGCTTTGACAAACGTATGAAATTCGGATTTCTTTTCAATCTCAGGGAGAAGGTGGTCAAAATAAAGCGAAAGTGCACTGAGTTTTATATCAAGAACCTGGGCATAATCGACTCTTTCAAGACCATTTAGGGAAGAGAGTTTATTAATTTTCTCGGCAAATCCGGGGACACACGAATGGTTTGGAAGATTTCTAAGGGAGAGGTATATGGGATGAAGAGCGCAAGAACTCACCCCCATATATGGGCTTGGATCAGCTCCTGTATCATTAATGGGAAGAAGTTGAATAAGATCAAACCCGGTTTTTGGTAGCCATTTTATTAGTGGAATAAGGTCGAGATATTCACCAATCCCACAGCTATTGGCTGTGGTGATGCTTGAAAGCGGTAGACAAATGCCGTGATGATGATCTTCCAGATGCTTCCAATGAGCTGGAGTCATAATCTGAGAATTCATTTGCCTCTCCTTAAAATGTATTAAACCCCGGCTTCGTCAAAATACTCTCCCCTTTCCCGCCTATGTAAGAGATGGGACACAATCAGCGGTTAAAGGCCAAATATTCCGCCCACACGGCCGGTTGCTGTTCCCCCTGCATGTACAGGAGGAGGTTCTCCATGGTCAATAGCCTCCTTCCAAAGACGTCCCCGCTCAAGGAGCGATTCAAGAATTTCAGCCAGACGTTGACCGCTGAGATCCTCAAGAGGAACCTGTTCAGTGAGGAGCAAAATTTCTTTTTTATGGCTATAGCAGAATGTGCCATTTCGTGGAAAGGGAAGACCGTTTGCTTTAAGAGCTTCTTTTAAGATTGTTTCACGGTATTTGCCATCACCAGGCTTTGTAATCTCGACAACAGCCATAACTAGCTCTCCCATCGCATCGGGTTCGAGTGTGAGAGACATTCCATCTGGATATTCAATTCGGCATGCGTTGTGAGCATCTGGAGAAAAGGGGATATGGAGGGCAGAGCTAAGCTCCTGAATAAGTGCTCCAAATCGATCTGCTACCATGACCTTCGTGCTCCTAAAAAAAGTTATTCAACATTTTCACTCTCTTCGACAGCTGGGGATTCCTGCTCTTCTTCTTCCTCTTCTTGACCCTCTCCCTTCTTTTTTCCCTCTTCTTCAAAGAGGTCTTCTTCTTCATATTCTTCCTCAAAGAGCTCGTCGAGTTCCTCTTCAAGCTGCTCAAGAGCTTCAAGAATAGCTTTATAAATCTCATCTCTGTGTTGAAGAGATCTGTAAAAGTGATAAAAGGCGATTTCTCGAACCGCATCTCTCATCTGACTAAAGAGAATGATTTCAGCCAGAATCTCTTTGCCAACCCCAAGTTTTTGAGCGAGTTGAAGAACCTTTTCTGGGGAGGGATACCTTTCTTGCAAAAGAGATACAAAGGCTTTCGACATACTTTCAAAGTTAAGATCTGGGGGCATTTCAAGGCCGTTGCGTTGAAATAAGAACGCAATAAGTTTCATACGGCCTTTGAAAAAGCGCATGATACCAAGACCTGCCTGTAGGTTTCTGACTTCTGTCAGAAGCCTATGCAAAAGTCCCGGGGGAATAGAGGGTCCTTGTGACTTTAAGTCAGCTCCCATTGCATGGAAAAGATAGGAGAGAACCTTTCGCATCTCCTTGTAGTTGAAGCGATCACCAAGTTCAAGAAAGAGAGCAACAGGATCTCTGGGATTTCCTGTAAGATCGCGGTACAGATCGCGGAGCTTCGATGGGGTTCCAAGGCCAAGTTCAACATATTGCTGAACCTGTTCCCCAATATTTTTGCCAGCCTCAATCTCTCTGCCTTTTTGTTGATGGAGCTGTTCCTTGGCCTGCTGTACAATTTCTTTGAGTTCGCCCTTGGTTGTTGCAAGAAGGAAATCAAGGGCTTCATCGGCAACTGTTGGATCTGGATAAAATTCTTCGAGAATTTTCAAAAGTTCGTCTTTATCGTGGCAATCTTTAACCTTAGCAAGCAATAGCTGCAGAATTTGTGATTTGAATTCTGGGTTTCGCTTTTCAAATTTTGAAGCTTGATCCTTGACTTCTCTTTCAGGAAGGACCTTCTGTTTCTCTTCGGCTCTTTCTTCTTTGGGGATAGATATCTTATGATCTTTGAGGTTTTTGCTTTTTTGTTTGAAGTAGTTGGCAAGAGGGTTTGTCGCTTCCTCATGAATATTTTGCAGAGCCTCGGCGGTCTGGGCCTGTTGCGCAATCTCAAGACGCGCAATCTTAGCTTCTTTACCTGCTAAGATTTTTTCAGCTGCTGCCTCTGGGGTCGATATTCCCTCTGGAAGCATTCCTGGACCAAGATCAACCACCTAACAAACTCCCAAAATTTATTATGTACCTCAGTCTCACACAGGAGACATAGCTCTAAAATTTTATTTAACAGATGATCGGTATTCTTTGCGAGAGGGCAGCGAAACTTACGGAAGTTTATGCCCTTGATTGTGACCTATCTCTCACACAAGCTAAAGATGAGAGTGTTTCGACTAAATCAAGGTTTTTACCATGGCAAGAAAAACGACGAAGTACACGTTCTTGAGCGTTCAGTCTGTATAAGAGACAAGTCGCAATCGGAGTTTGAAGCCCAAGCTGGCGCCCTACATTACGCTTGAACAGATCAGCACGTAACAGGTGAAACATTAATTGGTGAAGGGCAACTTAGGATTACAAAACTAGGAAAGTTGGATACGGCCAAGCGGCTGGATTCTGATCTCGGGTACAATCTCTTGGTATGAGACAACAGAGATATCTGGAAACTCAAGCTCAATAAGTTTCCTAACAAAACGACGCACGTCAATAGCAGTGAGAATAACCGGTTGTTGTCCACCCGGAGGTGGTGCAGAAACAGTGGTTCTCACCGATTGTAAAATTAACTGAACGGAGTCTGGGTCGAGAGCAAGATAGGAGCCAGCAGAGGTCTGTTTGATAGCCCCACGTACGAGATCCTCAATTTCAGGATCGAGGACATATACAGACAAAACAGATTGGCCTTGAGAATATCGATAGCTGATGTATCGTTTTAGAGAAGATCTTACATATTCGGTGAGGAGAACGGGGTCTTTTTCCGTTTGCGCCCATTCACTTAATGCCTCGAGAATAGTACGAAGATCTTTGACAGAGATCTGTTCCTGAGAAAGTCTTTTCACAATATCTGTGAGCTTTTGGAGAGGAATGAGCCTTGTAACTTCTCGAACGAGGTCAGGGAAGGATTTTTCCATGAATTCAAGCATGGATTTCACCTCTTGGATTCCTAAAAACTCGTTGGCGTAATGACGAAAGAAGTAAGAGAGGTGTAACACCATGACTTCGAGGGGATTCCAATATTTAATCCCAGCCTTATCTAGAATTTCCTTGAATTTGTTTTCAACCCACAGCGAGGGAAGTCCTAGAGAGTTTTTATATGTTGTGAATACGAGATTATATCGATTCAAATTTTCTTCAGATTCATTAGTCAGGTAGTTGTTTTCTATAACCTTTCCTCTCACCACAGGCACCTCATTCAGGTAGATAAGATACTCATCCTGTGCAAGGTTCGGTGAATCGGTACGAACATGAACACCGGGAAAGCGAACACCGAGATCGGCGTATAGAGCTTGACGCATTTTAGGGATCATCTGGTCGATAAACCCTTGGGTCTTTCCAGTCTTTTGAATCTCAAAACTCAATGTTTTTCCAACCTCTAAAATCACGGGCAGGGTAAGAGAATATGTGTCAACACCACCGCCAGATACTACCTTGTGGCCTTTAACAGGGGTTTCTATAGCTGCCGCCGATTCTATGGTCGCTGCGGGAGCACCAGCACCGCCACCGGCTGGACCACCACCTTCAAAGGTGGGTTCTCTCTGTTCTGTGCTCCAAAGGACATATCCGAGCAGTCCAAGACCAGCAGAGAGCAGAGAGAATGGGGCAATTGGAAAAGCGGGGATAATCCCTATCCCAAGCACAATCGCCGAGGCGATCATTAAAGCTTTTGGCTGACGAAGGATCTGTGAAGAGATATCTCTACCAAGATTAGCGTTCTTATCATCACTAGAAACCCGAGTTGTGACCATGCCCGCTGTGATTGAAACTAAAAGGGCTGGTATTTGAGAGACAAGGCCATCTCCAATAGACAGCAATGCAAAGGTCTTTGCTGAATCGCCAGCTGTCATGCCCATCATCGCCATACCGATAATCAGGCCGCCTATAATGTTGATAGCTGTAATGACAATGCCGGCAATAGCATCTCCCTTAACGAATTTCATAGCACCATCCATGGCACCATAAAGTTGACTCTCCTTTTGTAGGGCGAGCCTTTTTTCTCGTGCCTGGTTGGCATCGACTATCCCTGCTCTCATATCGGCATCAATGGACATCTGTTTACCTGGCATGGCGTCCAGAGTGAAGCGAGCAGCAACTTCGGCAACACGCTCGGCACCTTTGGTGATCACGATAAATTGGACGAGGGTGATAATCAAAAAGAGAACACCACCGACCACAAAGTTTCCACCAACAACAAAATTTCCAAAGGCCATAATGATCTCACCGGCATACGCGTTGAGCAATATTTGCCTAGTTGTTGAGATGTTAAGACCTAGTCGAAACAGGGTTGTAATGAGGAGAAGCGATGGAAAAATCGAAAGCTGCGTTGCCGATGGGATATAAATGGCAACCATAAGAAGCGTAACAGCGGCGGAGAGATTTACGGCCAATAGAAGGTCGATAACAGTTGGAGGAAGGGGAAGGATTAACATGCTGATGATCATAATTAATGCCATCGCCAAGACAAGATCACTACTTCGTGCGACGTTTTCTAAGGACCGGTCGCCACCGAGTCGTGCCGTGATGCCGTCGAGAATAGCTTTGATTCTATGCATGTTATTTTTCGTCTTTGCTTCTTAAATTACTTCAGCTCTTCACCATAGCAAAGATACGCTTTTAGAAAAAGCTGTGCTGTTTCTATTTGTCAGTTTTCACAAGTACAAAAAAAACACCAACCCAATAGGATCAAGTGTTTCTTTTGGGACGGCTTTCTGGAGGCCCCTATATATCACTTAAGAGGCGGGGCGAATGGTAACTATACGCCAAGAGTGGGTTACATGTTTAGAGACTCAACGGCCTCTTCATGGGCAAGTTCTGCTAGCCAGCTGACAATCTCCGCCACGGGCTCATAGGCTTCTTCAGGAATGTACTCGAATACTTTTGCTTTTTCCCACAGTGTATGAGCAAGTGGAATGTTTCGAATAATTGGTATCTGCTTATCTTCACCAATTTTAATGATTTGATCGGCTAAAAGCCCTTTTCCCATAGCAAGGACGAATGGGCAGGGGTCGAGCTCAGGATCAAAACCGAGGGCGATAGCAAGGTTGTGAGGATTTGTGACAATGGCCTTGGAGTGGGCGGCTCCTGCAGCAGGACTATCTGAATAGGCGATTTCTCTGGCAACTTCTTTTCGTTTACCCTTAATTTCAGGGTTACCTTCGGTCTCTTTATATTCTTGTTTTACTTCAAATTTTTCCATCTTCATTTCATTAGCAAACGAGTGCTTTTGGTACATGAAGTCGAAAATAGCAACTGCGATAAAGAAAAGACCTACGCGTTTGACCACCTCCCAGAGGAAATAGGCGAATAATTCGAGTGATTCAAAAATATCTAAACTGTAGGCATGTATGAGAACAGGAATACTATTTTCAACGACCTGGTAGACCAACACAGTAGCAATGAGGAGCTTGGCCATCGATTTGAGAAGTTCTACAAAAGTCTTCATCTTGAACTTTGACTTAAGATTTTCAACTGGGTTGAACTTCTTAATGTCAAATTTGAAGACATCCGGAGCAAAAACAGGACCCACACTTAAAAATGTGACAAGCATTCCCACCGCAGTGACGATGAGTACAACCGGCAAACAGACAGAAAAAATAACATAGATGGCCATCGTATAGCCGCCGACAAGAACTTCCGGAATATGAGGGTGGGTAACGAGCGAAAAACAGCCTACGAGAAACTCAGAAATCTGACGGTATATGCTCGGCATAAACCCCATAGTGGCTGCTATCGAGACGATAAAAGTAGCAGCCGCCGGAAGGTCTTGAGACTTAGCAAGTTGCCCCTTTTTCTTCGCATCGCGCAACTTCTTCGGCGTGGCTTTTTCGGTCTTCTCGCCCATATAATCCCCTTATACCTCCCCACATACTCTATTGTATCGCTATTTACAAGGCTAGTCAATCACGATCGGCTCTACCTGCTTATCCCAAAAATAGCCAAAATTGCGTGATTTTAGAGCTCTGGTAGTATAAGATTTACCCTTCATTGCTCTAGGAGATACCGATGTCTGAATTATCCTGTGGAATAGTGGGACTTCCTAATGTAGGAAAATCCACCTTATTTAATGCGCTTACCTCATCAAGTCAGGCCTCGGCCTCAAATTACCCTTTTTGCACTATAGATCCCAATGTTGGGGTTGTAGCCGTTGAGGATCCTCGTCTTGAGGTGCTAGCCAAGATATCTAAAAGTGAAAAAGTTGTTCCCGCATCTACTGAGTTCGTTGATATCGCGGGCCTTGTTGAGGGTGCCTCAAAAGGGGAGGGGCTCGGTAATGCCTTTTTATCCCACATTCGCAACACAGATGCAATCATTCAGGTTGTGCGCTGCTTTGAGTCAGAGGATATCGTCCATGTGCGTGGGGAGCTCGATTCAATTCAAGATATTGACATTATAGGCCTGGAGCTGGTGCTTTCGGACCTGACGACATGCGAAAACAACATAACTAAACTTGAAAGGCAGGCAAAGAACCAGAAAGAGGCGGCAGATGCCCTTCAGGCGTTAAAGAAGGCTAAAGCCCACCTGGATCAGAACCTTCCCGTTAGGACGTTAGAGCTAAGTGCACAAGAGCGCAAACTACTTTCTCCCTATCGCTTTCTAACAGACAAGGATGTCATGTACGTCTGTAACATTTCAGAAAAAGATCTTCATTCAACAGATAATATGCTAGTAAGGCGTGTTGAAGAAAGGGCTGCGCAGGAAGGAGCAAAAGTTCTGGTTCTCTGTGCTGAACTTGAAAGTGAGATTGCCCAACTTGAGCCGAGTGAACGTCCGGCCTATCTAGAGTCCTTGGGTCTTCAGGAGTCTGGCCTTACCAGACTCATCAGGGCCTCATTTGAGATGCTCGGCCTCATCACCTTTATTACTACTGGTGAAATGGAAACGAAAGCGTGGACTATAAAAAGGGGGACGACAGCCGTTGAAGCAGCCGGCAAAATCCATACAGATATTCAGCGCGGTTTTATACGAGCCGAAGTTATCACCTATGACGATGTTGTCACATACAACGGCCGTGTCGGTGCCAAAGAGGCGGGAAAGGTTCGCTCTGAGGGAAAAGAGTATATCGTCCAGGACGGGGATGTCATCTTATTCCTTAACAGCAGATAGGCTTTTCTTTTGATCCCACCATTAGATTACATTGTTTTAACTTCTATTGGCAAATAATTAAATAATATGTAGAGTCTGGATAAAGTAATAATTACGAAAGGAAGACCCCCATGTCTGTCATCCACTGTGCTATCACAGGTCCACTGGGAAATGTAGGAACAAGTCTGGCCTTTTCAGTGGCCTCAGGTATTCTCTTTGGTCCCGAGACGAAAGTTATCCTTCACCTTCTCGAGATTCCTGAACTTGCACAAAACCTCAGAGGGCTTTGTATGGAGCTCGAAGACTGTGCCTTCTCAACTCTTATTGATGTTCAAACGGGAACAGACCCATATGAAGTGTTCGGCGGTATCGACTGCGCCTTTCTCGTGGGTGCAAAACCGAGGGGGCCAGGAATGGAAAGAGGGGATCTTCTTCAGGCCAACGGCACTATTTTTAAAGAGCAAGGAAAGGCACTGGAGAGGTCTGCAAAGAAAAGTGTTCGTGTTCTCGTTGTGGGAAACCCTTGCAATACAAACTGCTTAATAGCCCTAAAAAATGCCCCTTCGATCCCTCCTGATCAATTTTCGGCCCTCGTACGTCTCGATGAAAATAGGGCTCGGGCTCTTTTGGCAAAAAAGGGTAATTGCCCTGTAGAAGAGGTCTCCTCAGTAACAATTTGGGGAAACCATTCGGCTTCGCAGGTACCTGATCCATCCCAAACAACCATTCATGGAAAACCGGTTTCGTCGATTGTTGAATCGGAATGGATAGAGGATGAATTTATGCCACATGTACGTTCTCGTGGTAGTGAGATCATTAAAGTTAAGGGGAGATCCTCCGCCTCATCTGCAGCATTTGCCGCAATAGAAACGATGCAACGCATGTTGGGACTTGTGCCAGAACAAACCGAGTGCTCTATGGCTGTATATAGTCACAAAAACTCGTATGGAATAGATCCAAATCTCATCTTCTCGTTTCCCTGCACCACTATAAAAAATGGCGTTGAAATTGTCCGTGATCGCAGACCAAAGGAAAAAATTTGGAAGGAAGTACTCCTGTCCCAACAGGAGTTGTTAGAAGAGAGAGAGGCCATCTCTCATTTGCTTTGAAGAAAGTATACAGTTGGGTATATAGTACACTTTGTCTACTTAACTAGAGAGTTGGACAGCTTTTGTAACAGATGAGGTGTTTTCCCATGGATGAACGCGTACTTGAGCGGATGGTAACACGGTCTTATACCACTGTTCGCAACCTTAGAGCCTTAGCTCTGTCTGCCGCAGGAATTTTTATTGCGGCGTTAATTTGGGTCAGTTTTCAACCCATGTTCCGCCCAATAACAGCTGAGCTGCACGTCGCCCTCCTATTTCTGACCCTTTCTGTTGGATCCATTATCTGGGCCCCCCTGATCTCTCCTCTTGTGCACTCTTGCCTTTCCCAAAGAGCTGGGGAGGAAGAGGCCTCCATTGTTTCTCTTTTACGCTCACAATACAAACAGATGGGGTTTCTTTCGTCTCAATCGGCAATGGTTTCCCTCATCCAGTTTTTTCTGGTTCTTTTCATTGGTCTTTGGAAGGGGATTGAAGCTATTCCTGTTGTAGGAGCGGCTCTTTTTCTATTGCTTTCGTGGTTACCGGCATTGCTCAGTGGCCTTTCTGCTCTGATATTCCTCTCTCATCTTCTCTCGCTTTTTGCTGCACGAATATCTCTTGTAAATACTTCGTCTGATTTCACCATTACAAAGCCGTGGGCTTTTTGGCCCCATGAACTTTTTTCCGATTGGGCGATTCGTATCAAACTTGTTTTGGTGGGTCTTTTTCCTGTTTGCCTTTTTTTTGTTGCTACCTTTGTATGGCCAATACCATCATTTGAAGGAGCCCTCTCTGCTCTTGCTATGGTTTTTAGAGCTGCCGCCTTTTCAGTTTTAGCAGCCCCTCTTTTTCTCTTTGCCATTCATATGGCTATTGAATCAGATAGATACAGCCAGTGGCTTTCAGCCCGGCGTGTAGGATGAGCGGTGTTATTGAATTTCTCGGCACTGGCGCCTCTACGGGAGTTCCCCTTATAGGTTGCCAGTGCAACGTCTGCGCTTCCAATAATCTGAAAAATAGACGCCTTCGAACGAGTGTTCGTATCTTTGCTAAGGACAAAGAGTTTCTTATCGATGCCACCCCTGATTTTAGACAGCAAGCTCTTACCTACGGTATAGACATTCCAGATGCGCTTCTCCTCACCCATAGCCACTTTGACCATATCGGTGGACTGGAGGAGCTCAGAGTTTACAATGTCAAGTACCAACGACCAATAGAATGCTATCTTTCGAATGCAACGTTTTTAAACCTCAAAAAGCTCTTTTACTACCACTTTGGCGGGGAGGGGAGAGATAAAAATTACACAGCCGAATACACCTTCCACCCATTCGAACATGACTCTGGAACCTTTGATATCGATGGGATAAACGTTCAATATTTTAGCTACGCCCAAGGTAATATGCCTGTTACCGGTTTTCGAATTGGGGCTTTAGCTTACATAACTGACATTAAGCAGTATGATACATCTATTTTTTCGTATCTTAAGAATTTAGACGTTTTGGTAATAAGCGCCCTTCGCTTTTCAGAGTCAAAAATGCAAATGACCTTTGACGAGGCGCTTTCATTTGTCAAAATGGCACAACCAAAAAAAACCTATTTTACTCACCTCTCTCATGATATAGAGTTCGAAAAGGTGTCATCAACACTTGCGCAAGAGATTATGCTTGCCTATGATGGCCTGCGAGTTGAATTTTCCTTGGAGTGATATTATGGCCGATGATCCTATCCATTTTAATGTTTGGTATGACCAGGACCGGATACGGACTTCAAAAGCATTGCTCGTTGGTGTCTATAAAAAATCAAGTGAGATAGAGATTACAAATGAGCATTTAAAAGAGCTCGAACTCCTATCCGAAACCCACCACATAAATGTTGTGGACAGGTGGTCGACAATGGTCAGGGAGTTTTCAGCAGCAACATTTCTCAGTTCAGGGAAACTGGGTCAGCTCAAAGAGCGCATAGCTGAAGTTGGCGCAAACCTCGTTATCTTCGATGACGAGATTTCTCCTGTTCAAGATAGAAATTTGGAAGAAACACTACGTGTTCCCGTTGTTGATCGAACGGAAATAATTTTGGGCGTCTTCGCCGATCGTGCAAAAACTAAGGAAGCAAAATTACAAATTGAGATGGCCCAGGTTCAATATCTCGCACCACGTCTAAAGCGTATGTGGCTTCACCTCTCACGACAAGCCGGAGGTGGTGGTGGAATAGGGGGAGGCGGATACACCCGGGGAAAGGGTGAAAAGCAGATTGAAATGGACCGTAGGGATTTGAAGCGAAGGCACGAACAGCTGCAAAAAGAGCTTAAAGGAGTTGTGAAATACCGTCATACACAAAGACGACGCAGAGAGAAAAATCAGATTCCTTCCTTCGCTATTATTGGTTATACAAATGCGGGTAAATCAACCCTTCTCAATGAACTAACAGACGCTCATGTGCTCGTTGAGGATATGCTTTTTGCAACTCTTGACACAACCACTCGTCAGTTTATCCTTCCCAACCATCAGAAGGTTTTGCTTATCGATACAGTTGGTTTCATCCGTAAACTCCCTCACCTTCTTGTCGCTGCATTTAAAAGCACTTTGGAGGAGGCAGTAGAAGCTGACGTATTGCTACACCTCATTGACTCAAGTCATCCCCGTGCTTTAGAACAAGCTAAAACAACGTTTGAGGTTTTACAGGAGCTCAATGCCGAAAAAAGACCGATTATCACCATTATCAATAAGGTTGATCTTGCCGCTGAAAATTCAGAGCATCAGGCGACAATTCAAAAGTTACGTTTTTCCTATCCCAAGGCTATTCAGCTTTCAGCCTCGACAGGAGAGGGGACAGGGGAGCTCTTTGCCGCGATGATGGAAGTCTTAAGGGATCGTCGCCAGAGATTGCAGCTCAAAATTCCTCAAAAGAAATACTCTCTTGTTGCCAAAGCTGTTCGAGAAGGGGAAATTTTTTCCAAAGAGTACGTTGATAATGATGTCCTTGTCGATGTAGAACTACCAACGGCTTTTGCCCAACAACTACTGCAGTATACATATGAAGATACACAATGAGCTAGAGACTGCCACTCTTTACTTTCAACGCCTCCCTGATCAAGAACTCTTTTTTAAAAGGGTGAGCAAGCTTTCAGACGATCTGGTCACTCCGTTACTTTCATCTTTTGGAATGATGGGGAAGATGGCTGTTCAATTCGTTGGAAAAGATCGTATCATTGAGATCGCAGAGAAAAATCTTATTCTTATTGCCTATAGGGCCCTTAAAGCGCTCGAGGCATTTGATGCCCTCTCTCTTGATTTGAAGCTTCACTGCGTTGCAGATGCCCTTGTATTGCTCTCTAAAGAAGGGGAAGAGTGGTTATCCCAGCTACATGCTTGTGTAGCTCCTATCCACAATAAAAAAGAGAGAAAAAAAAGAAGAGGCGAACAGCACAAAATCGATCTTTCTCCACTGGCTATTGAGGCGGCGATTTCTTTGAAGCCGATACTTTTTCCTGACGGGTATGATTCTCTCTATTTGCCGTCTGGAGCAAACACGCTTGTTGGAAAAATTGAGGATAACACTGATATTGCTGCCCTTGTTCAAAAGGGCGTGGAGACAGTTTTCCATCGAGATAACAAGATGAATATCCTTTTCTATTTAGTACGACTTCTTCATAGAACTGCCTGTTCAACAGATGACATCCCCCTTGTTGAAAAGATTCCTCAAGAGTGTGTTGAAAAATTAGCTCCAGCCATTGAGCCTCTCGTTCGCACCTTTGTACGCTCATTTTCATCCTATGCTCATCTGCTCCCAAAAGAAATGGGCGCATCTAAGGTTCTTGGCGCCATTGCTGGCCATATTGGCAATCTAACACCCCTTATTCTTTCGCTGGTCACCTCCTCTGAAAAAAATCACGATGAGGCCGAACTCATTCGACTAATTGAACGTGTCTCTACAGATGAACATGCTGCCCGCACCGTTATATTACGGTTTATTCCCCACGACGATACCTCAGTGTCCGAAGGATCTCCCTCCTTTTTTGATCTTATCTCCTTTACCCTAAAATCCTCCTCTGCTCATTTTGCGGCTGAAAGTTTTCTCTCGTCTGTAAACTGGCAGGAAGCTGTGTTGAGTACTCTCGAATCATTTCGTTGCTTTGCAGGCTCTCTCTACTGCGACTCGTGGCTTTTGAAGACGGTTGCCACTTCTCCTCTGAAAAAATAGAGTAAAAAACCTTTTGCATAAAAATTCGACTAGATATAAAGGGTTTACCACAAAGTGGAGGCATTTCATGAGAGTAGTTTCAAATTTAATTATTACATGTTTTGTTGTTTTTTTCTCCACGCAACTTGTAGCAGGTGGTGCAGGGTATAGAGGTGCCACAGGACCACGAGGACCACGAGGAGAGATGGGAGCCGTGGGGGATATTGGAGAAACTGGTCCCACAGAATGGTTTGAGCCTGCATACGCCACGGCATATATCAGTTATGATACGTGTGAAACTTGTAGGGAAGTTGGTTCTGATCCCGGAGAGTATGTTGTTCCCTTTGCATGTTTGGGGGATCACTCTGATTCTATGTCTCTTAACTGCTCAACACACCAAATTTCCCTCCCTCCTGGTGTGTACAGAGTTTCTTACCAGTTCATGTTGCATAGTCCCGAAACAATGAATCCCAGGATTTCTCCTATCTATATGACACTCTTTCGTGCATCAAGCCCAACGACCCCGACCTCTCTTCAGACCATAATCGACAATGTGTATTCCGATAATACTCTCGATCGCTACACCTGGGAATACCATGGTGATGGAATCCTTGAGGTTCCCGACGATACGCCTTACGTTGTAGCCCTCCATTTGTATAAGCGAGATTCATTTTCCTATTATTTCAAAGATCCAGATGTAACCGATACCACCCCTTGTCAGGGGTATAATAATTATGCGCGCATAACAATGATAAAGATGGCTGAATATCAAGCTCCTCAGTCATAAAAAATTTATTGTTTTTAAGGTGAATATATGAAATTTCGAGAAAACTCAATCTTGGCGCTCGTTGCAAGTTGTGCAGGTGCTGCTGTTATGGCAGCCGAAACACCGCTTCTTATGGAAAAGCACAACAACGCAAGAGCCAAAACAGTTATTGAAAGTGGAACTCCGCTGCGTCCAACACAAACATTTGTGGGGCCAACAGGTCCTGTTGGAGAAAGGGGCTTCAAAGGTGCTACGGGAGAGACAGGTTCCGTTGGGCCAGACGGGGTATTTAAGCCTTCTTATGCTACGGTCTACCTCTCGGCTGACACTCCTGCAAGTCAAAGAAGAATTGAGCCCGCCGGAATGTACACTGTTCCATTTACTCATATAGGTTTACATTCCGATCAGGTCTCTTTTCATCCTGCCTGTCATAGACTCTCTCTCCCGCCGGGCCTGTATTCAATCGCTGTTCAGTTTGTCCTTTGGCCCCCTGAAGGACATGATGATTATCCAGGGTATGGACCCCCTGACAACTCTCCTGATATTCCAAAAGTGTTTGCCTGTTTACATCCGCAGTCGGGAACACCCATTTTTTCCACAGTCGACGTTGTTCGCGGTAACGCAAACGACCGTGGTTTTGTTTACTCATTTATGTACTTGGGAAAAACCCTTCTTAGAGTACCAGACGGTATGAGACACGAACTTTCCCTTATGTTCTGCAAGAGTGATACCGTCCGGTTTGAGTTTTATGACCCAGACATACCCACTTCTTACGAAGAGGGTTATAATAACCCTGCTCGGATGACAGTCGTGCGGATAGCGGAGAGCTAATGCAGATCAAAGTTAGGCGACAAATTAAGGATATTGTATGAAAGGACTACCTAAGTGCTTTTTATTGATTGTCTGTGCTGTTTGTGGCTTCGTCACGCCCTCATTTTTGATGGCAAAAAGCAAAAAGGCAAGAGCAAGTTCGTCAGTAAACCTTACCATACCAAAGGATAAGTGGGTACAAGGTCCAACAGGCCCAACGGGACCTGTTGGACCACAAGGGGCAAAAGGAGACAAAGGAGAGCAGGGTGGGATTGATCGGTTTGATCCTAAATATGCCCTGGTTTACGTTATCATTTCTTCAACTGTCGATAGGAATGTAAGTGGAACTGGCGAAAAGGTGGTGCCACTAAGTGGTTTAGAATCTTATAGAGGCGATTTTTCTCTTGATAGCTCAACCAGGAGATTGTCGATTGGGTCTGGCATCTACAGAGTGTCATATCAGATGTTTCTTGATCCCTTGCCTGGATCATTTCATCCAAAAATAGAAAAGATATTTATACGATTACATCCTTCTTCAGGACCAACCTCTGACCAATATACGGATTGGGTTCACGCTTGTGAAGGCCATAATGACGTGCATAGCTACAGCGGAGAAACGTTGATAGAGATTCCCGATGATACATCGTACGAAATCGCCCTAATGTTTGACAAAACAGACGCTGATACCCACGTTTATAGAGACCCAGATCAGGCTACTCTTCCAGGATTAGGAAGGCGCTCTCTTCCCGTCGCAATGGTGATAGAAAAAATTGCAGAATACACCGCTCATTAAAAAAATAGGGTGGTCTGTGGATGTATTCAGAGTGGTATTGTTGAAGTTCTATTGTACATATAGTCGATGTTGTTTTACGCCTGAATATGTAAAAAAACTTTTCGATAAATAGGTAAATTTGTATATCCCATGAAGACCTAGAGATAGAGGGGTGTTCATGGGAATCCGTTCAAAATTGTTCGTTATGTGCTTTGCCGCTTTACTCTCTGGCAGCCTTATGGGATATGGCATTCGAGGTCCAAAAGGAGCTGACGGGCCAAGGGGACCAAGAGGTGAAATTGGCGAAGCCGGAGACCAGGGGCCAGATGAAAAGTTTCCTCCTGCCTATGCGACCGCCTACCTTGATTACGATACTCCAGAGATAGACAGAGCGGTTCGTACAGACGCTGGAGAGCAGATTGTACCTTTCATATCGTTGGGAGATCATTCAACTTCAACCAGTCTCAACTGTTCAACCCACGAGATCTCTCTTCCATCTGGTATTTACAAAGTTTCTTTTCAGTTTAACCTGATTCGCCATGAGCCGACCGTAATGGCCGATCGTCCAGTGATCAGCTCCATTTACATGACGTTAATTCCTTCAGTGGGTACGCCTTCTCTCCATCCTATCGATTTTGTTCGCTCAGAGGGGTATTATAAGTCGGGACGGCCAGAGCTCCACTATGAGGGGTATCCATACCAGGGGGAGGGGATTGTGGCTATCCCTGATGGTATTGCCTACAAGGCTACACTGTCATTTCGTAAAGAGGATGCGCATACGTATTATTTCGGCGATACCGCCGTCTCTGAGGCTATGACGCCATGTCCATGTGCAAATTTAAATAACTATGCACGTATAACCCTGATAAAAATAGCCGAGTATCAACAGCCGTAAGAGGAAAAAAAACCTAGTGACCATATGAAGGTATCTGTATGAGATCTCAACAAAATGTTGTACTGACATCACTCTTGATTTTTCTTTATTCTCCTCTAACTGCTGCTGACGCCCCTTCTTTTATTGAGAAAGGAAAAAAGGAAAAAGCCAAAGCTACAACATTAGTAGATATGAGTGGGGTAAACATTGACCCAATAGAAATAGTGGGACCGAGGGGAAAAATTGGAGACAGTGGCCCTAAAGGCCATACGGGGACAAAAGGACCGCCAGGACCAGGAAAAGAGCGGAGCGCTCCTCACTATGCAAGCGTCTTTGTCTCCGGAGCCACCCCTAAGGAACAACGAGAGTTTGATGGTGCTGAGGGAACGAAAATTACCGTACCTTTCGACCAGATGGGGCTGCATTCAGATGAGTTTTGCCTTGACCCCTGTTGTCACATGCTTTCTCTTCCACCTGGGGTATACTCTCTCTCCTTTCAATTTATGCTGCGGGGAGCCTTCCAGCAAAACACCCTCATTAAAATCCCAAAATTATTTTTAACTTTGCATGGCACATGTGGACCACCGTGCATCATACCGATAGATGCCGTATGTGGTGATATGGGATCTTCCTATTCCGAACAATCTTTCGCATATATCGGAAAAACGGTTTTTACAGTGCCCAACGACAAAAACTATAGCATCTCTCTGGACGTTATAAAGGGTGACAGCCACGTCTGGTTTTTCGAGGACATTAATTTGACATACAGAGAGCCATTTGAGCCAGGATACAACAATCCAGCGCAGATGACCGTTGTTAAAATTGCCGATTATCAACCATAGGCGATGTTAAAAGCATAAAGGACACACTATGAAAAGACAAATACAGCTCTCATTGGCTCTTTGTTCCTTCGTATTCTGCCTTAGTACCGCCCTTTCCACCCATCTGATAGCCAAGAGCTTGAAGACAAAAGCCAATTCATCCATTGATCTCGAGTTTGAATTGCCGCCACCGGAACATGTTTTTGTGGCAGGTCCCACAGGGCCTACAGGGCCTGTGGGACCGCAAGGAGAAAGGGGAGAAAAGGGGACAAGGGGAGAGTGTATAGGGTTTGATCCAGTATATGCTTCCGTTCATGTTACGTATGATCCGGTCAAGGTTGTGACCGCTCCCCCGGGAGAAAAGATCGTTCCCTTTGACAGTATCGGACAACATTCAGATGGTGTTTTACTCAATGGTAGTAGAATTACACTCCCATCTGGCGTTTACACTGCATCCTATAAAATGACGATAACCGGTACTCCAGCTATCTATAAGATGTTTGTACGGTTGTACCCTTCTGCTGGACCTCATTTTGATCAGTATATCAACCGTGTTCATTCCCAAAACACTACCGCTCCAAAAATACACCCATATTATGGAGAAGGATTGATAGAAATTCCCGATGACACCTCATACGAGATAGCCCTCATCTTTGATAAAACAGACAGTTTAGCGCGCGAGTATAAGGATTACGACGTCTTTAATTATCTTCCCAGTTTAGTGCCGTGTTATCCTGCCACAATGATCCTGGAAAAAATTGCCGAATACAGCGCTCCTTAAAAAGAGCACTCCGAACCGACTAAATAGCTTCTAAATAAAAAAAGAACTTTGTATACCTCGGCTTTGCAAACGTGGGGACAGCATGCAACTCTATTCAAAACTGATCACTACGGCAATGATGCTCTTTCTTTGCGCTCGTATTCCGGCCAACGACTCGCCTTTCACAGGTCCGAAAGGGGAAAGGGGACCAAAAGGGCCCCGAGGGGCGATGGGAGCATCTGGTGAAACCGGTCCAAATATTAAATTTTTGCCAGCATATGCTGTTGCATATCTTAATTATGATGCGTCAGGAAGGCAGAAAGCTGTACGTTCAGATATTGGGGAGCAAATCATTCCTTTTACTGAAATGGGAGATCATTCAGATCTTATTTCCCTTGATAGTTCAACTCACGAGCTCTCCCTACCCTCTGGCGTGTACAAAGTATCTTACCAGTTCATGTTTGACGGACCGTCGGATGCGTATCCTCAGGTGAGATCTGTGTACATGACACTTATTCCATCGGTTGGAACACCCTCTCGCCACCCAATTGATATGATCCGTTCTTTCTCTGATCGTTTTGTGTTACGAACATACACAGGTGAGGGAATCGTAGAAGTGCCAGATAATACAAACTATAAGGCCACGCTTTCGTTTCTTAAACAAGATTCTTTCTCATACTCGTTCGGTGATTCCGATGTGACAAATACAACGCCTGATCAAGACTTCAATAATTTTGTTCATATAGCTGTAGTCAAGATTGCTGAATATCAAGCCCCATAAACGGACTGAAGAGATGAATATACAACTGCTTACAATAGGAGTGCTTCTTTTATGCAGCTCTACTATCACCGCAGAGTTCGATCCTGTAGAAAAAGGGGGCAGCTCAAAAGCCGATAGCGCAGCGATTCGTATCTTTGGACCTGGCGAGAGTCCCGTGCTACATGAAGGTCCTGAAGGACCTGCTGGAGATGCCGGACCTCAAGGCGTTACAGGACCAAGAGGGCCAATGGGGCCTGCAGGAACACGTGATCACCAGTTCGCAACTGTGTATATCCCATCACATATACCTTTAAGCCAACGACAGGTTCCTAGTACTACAGGAACGCTAACAGTACCGTTTAGTGAAATGGGCATTCACTCAGATAAGATTTCATTTAATCCGACAACACATAAGCTCTCACTTCCGTCAGGGGTATATACACTTTCATTCGAGTGCATGCTGTATATTGCACACAGCGCCAGATATCTTAAGGTTGATAAGTTGTACCTGTTGATCCACGCTGCGTCGGGGCCCCCATCTTCAATTTCAATACACCGTATTCATAGCGATTATAGAAACAGCACCGCCCCCATAAAGTCATCGATTGCATATGCTGCAAAAACTCTTTTTACAATACCGGACAATCAAGAATACACCATCTCACTTGTCATGCATAAATACGGAACAGGAGTGTGGTATTTTTATGATCCAGATATTCCCATTTTACCTCACAACCCTACAGCAGGACACGGCAATCCGGCCCATATGAGTATTGTAAAAATAGCTGAATATCAGCCAAAGGATAGTTAAAGGAGACAAGGATATCCTATGAACGTACAATTCAAAGTCATCCTGTTTTGCCTTCTATTTCCCTCTTTTATACTGATGGCAAAAAGCTCTTCATCAAGTCAAAGTCTGTCGGCTATTCATATGGGGTCAAAAGGACCACAAGGTCCACAGGGACCAATTGGAGAGAGGGGACCAACCGGTCCTACAGGACCACAAGGACTCTTTTCTGATTTTAACCCTGTATATGCGTCTCTTTATGTTACCTATGATCCATCTGTCAATAGAACTATTGGATACGCAACGGGTGAAAAAACCGTTCCTTTCAACTTTCTAGGAGTGCACACAGACGGTATCGCCCTCGATAGCACAAACAGGGTATCTCTTACATCCGGTGTCTACGCTCTTTCCTATCAAATGATGCTATCTTCATCTACGTCAGACCCTGTCATTACAAAGATATTCCTGCGTCTCTATCCATTTTCAGGATCACCTATAGATCGTTATACGGACTGGAATCATGTTAGAGACCCTCTCGATGAGGCTCAACCAAATATACATGGTTATTTTGGTGACGCCTTGATTGAAATACCAAAAGATTCTTCATATACGGCGGCCCTCATTTTCAACAAAGAAGATAGCGGACAGCACCAGTATGACAACCCCGATGTCTCAACGTATCCCTTGACCACAGAACCCTGCTATCCTGTTAAATTGACCCTTGAAAAGATTGCCGAATATAAAAAACCATAACTCAATTTTTGAAGAGGTTGAAAATGGGGCCAAGGATGGTGTAAAATCATTGAGCTTTTCATGTAAAACTTTGGAAAACCTTGGATATTCAGACATTTGCTCTTACATCAATAGGGTGTCGCACCAACCAATATGAAATTCAGGCTCTTAAAAAACAGCTCGAAGCCTTTGGATGTGCCCAAGTAGATAGCGATGCTGATCTTTGTATAGTTAACACCTGTTCTGTAACAGAGGCAGCAGAGAGCTCTTCTCGACGCGCTATTCGTTCTATCATACGGCGTCATCCGAAAGCACGAGTTATTGTCACGGGATGTTTAGCAGCACGATCTCCAGAAATGATTCAGAGCATAGATGGGGTAACAGATCTGATCGCTGAAAAGGAGAACATTGTGCAACAACTTTTTCCTGGCCAAACAGTGGTTCCTTTTTCGATCTCGACTTTTTCTGATCACACCAGAGCGTTTGTAAAGGTGCAAGATGGGTGTAATAACTTTTGCTCTTACTGTATCATTCCATATGTAAGGGGACGTTCCCGATCCAGAAATACCGACTCAATTCTCAAAGAAATTCATGAGCTTATACACAGTGGCCACCAAGAAATTGTTCTTACTGGAATTGATGTGGGTGATTTTTCAGATAACGGCCTTGTTTTAAGTGATCTTGTCTCAATGGTCGATGCTATCGAGGGAGTCAAAAGACTTAGAATTTCATCTATCAACCCTAATCAAGTTGATGAAAAAATGGTCGACGTGATTCTTTCAGGAAAAAACACCTGCCATTCAATGCACCTTGTCCTTCAGTCCGGTTCTACCGACATATTAAGAAAAATGCGTCGTTTATATACACGTGAACAATTTTTAGAGACTGTTGAATTGTTTAGAAGTAAGGCAAAAGATTTTATGTTTACAACAGATATCATCGTTGGATTTCCTGGCGAAAACGATGATGATTTTGAGCAAACATTAGATCTTGTCGAGCAGGTTCAATTTGCAAAAGTTCATATGTTTCCCTACAGCGAACGTCCCAAGACGCAAGCGGAAAGACTTCTCGGCAAGGTGCCATCAGGCATCATAACAAAGCGAAAGAATCATCTTCTTCAATTGGCTGAAAAAACAGCCCATGACCTCCGTGAATGTTACGTAGGCTCTTACGCAGAGGTGCTAACTGAAGATTCAGATGGAAAGTGGCTTAGCGGGCAGACACGAAACGGTCTTCCTGTCCTCATCGAAAAAAATAGCGCACAACCAAACCAACTACTCACTGTATACCTTGAAAAGAACACCGATTGTGCGCTGATAGGATCTTTGGGATAGCCCTAATTTAAACCCAACTTGAGAGCATTGAATTATTCATGTTATTTTCGTGGCGAGTCTGAGGAGTTCACCCCTCAGGCGGGGGGGGTGCAGCCACCACACCGGTTTTGCGTAAAAAGCATGAAGGTCTTGAACTTGAAGAGGTGGGGGCGCTTGCAGTGTCTGTTCTTGTGACAAAATAATATAATTTTCTGGTTGCATAGACGGCAAGAGGGTAACATCATAAGCCCAGATTGTGACCTATCTGGAGTTTAAGGCAAAAAATTCGGCAAAACTATGAACATCGCTCAGCTAACGCCATCGCCATACAAGGTTCCCTATAGCCACAACCCCGGATTTTGGTGTTGGATACCCGGAAGCTGCAATGTCATCCGAGTATTTCCAACAGCTTTTGATCTCTACAGGTGGGATGATCAAAAGCTTTCTTCAATCAAAAGAGTATCATTTCCTACGTTTGGCACTCCTCGCGAAATGACCACTTGGGTTGATCCTATACGCCAGTATGTACGGGCAGAGGGAGTTGGGAAAAACGGCTTTTTTCGCTACCAAGTTGAGGTAGAAAAGGGGGGACTTGCTCTTCGATCCCTTAAGGGCGAGCTTTCGTGTACCATCGATGACGAAACGGAAATTCTACAACATAAAGAGCCGTTTCTTTTGCATGCCGCTCACTATCAAAAAGCCAAAAGCATGCATTCCAGACTAGATCTTGGGATTAACAAATCCCCGAATTGGAGTAGTGTTACGCAACGATCGGACATCCTCGAAATTATTCAGCACTGGTACCACATTGCAGACCCTGTCGCACTTGCACCGCCATCACACTCCCTTTTAGGTGCTGTTGTACAGGCCGTAAACCGTTGTGATAAGGAGGGTGTTCTCGAATCAATTCATGATTTTTACCGAGCGGCGATAACAGATTTTTTTGTGCCCAAAAAGGAAGACGATCTCTTTCTTGGGTATGATATACCACCATTGGATGAAAATGAAAAAAATCCGCATGGCATCATGGTCACCTGCATATCCTCCTTGTTCGTGCAAGAACAGGGAAGAAAAATAGCCTTTTTGCCCTGCCTTCCTAAATCTGTCCCATCAGGTCGCCTTCTACACAAAACTCTTTCTTCGGGTCACACAATGGATTTAGAGTGGAGAAAGGGCGGTGTAAGACGTGTTCGCATACGTGCCGATCACGATGATAAGCTTTTGTTTTCCGCTAAACCAAAGAATTGTTTTCTACGAAAAGGGTCGTTGAAAGCAAAGAAATTTTCCCATCTGCTTTCTACCCCTTTGGAAGTAAAGGCAGGAGAGACCTATTTGCTTGATAATTTTTGTTAAGTTTTTCAACTCCTGAGAGGATCAATGGACAAAACAGTTCGGACAAAAGCTGAGTATGAGGAACTCTGCGATGAAATTTGGCATCACAATAGGTGTTACTTTCAAAAAGCAGCTCCGGAAATATCCGATGAAGAGTTTGATGTCCTTATTCTTTTACTTGAAAAAACTGAAAAAGATCACCCAGAGTGGATCTCTTCTACATCACCGACACAAAGAATAGGGGAAAAACCGTTAGAGGGATTCGATGAATATATCCACGAAAGCCCCATGCTCTCTCTTGAAAAGGCGTTCACATCAGATGAATTACATGCCTTTTATGATCGCGTCTGCCGCCTTGCCGACAGCTCTTCTTTGGATTTTTTTGGCGAAGTCAAGATGGATGGCCTTGCAATTTCTGCAACATATGAACGAGGACAGCTTGTCCGTGCTGTTACGCGTGGTGATGGGAAGGTAGGCAGCCTTATCACCCAAAATCTGAAAACAATACCCCATATCCCCCTTCGCATTTCATCTGATATTGAGCTTCTTGAGGTGAGAGGAGAGGTCTTTTTGCTGAGAAAAGCATTTGAAGCAATGAACAAGGAGAAGGAAAAAAGGGGAGAGCCTCTTTGGGCAAATCCTCGAAATGCGGCAGCAGGATCCCTAAAACTCCTCGACTCTAGAGAATTGGCAAAAAGAGAGGGGCTCTCATGTGTATTCTACGCAATAGCCCAACAACGTCCGTACTCCGTTCATCGTCAGTATGAGGTCATTGATTTTCTCCACTCTCTCGGACTTCCCACATACAAAATGATGAAAAAGTTACCCCTTCAGCCTTATTGCAGAGTCTCTTGTGTTGAGGACATGATGCGCTTTCAAGACGAAGTTCTTATCCATCGCCAGAACCTACCTTTTGATATCGATGGTGTGGTTTTTAAGTTAGAAGACCTCGATATGGCAGAGAGCATCCCGCCAACCATGAAACATCCTCGAACAGCCATTGCATGGAAATTTGGAGCAGAGCAGGCGTGGACCACCCTTAAAGAGATCGTTGTCCAGGTGGGTAGAACAGGCGTCGTTACCCCTGTTGCTGAATTAGAACCGGTTGATCTTTCAGGAAGTTGTGTGAGTCGTGCAACGCTGCATAATGCAGAAGAGATTGAACGAAAAGATATCCGACCTCAGGACCGTGTCTTGATTGAAAAGGGGGGGGACGTGATCCCTAAAGTTATTAAGAGCGACACAACACTTCCCAATAGACAGCCTGTGTGGACAATGGTTACACGGTGCCCTTCATGCCAAACAACGCTTATTAAAGATGAAAAGGAGGTAGCATGGCGTTGCCCTAATCACAGACAATGCCCAGAACAGCTGATCCGCGGCCTTGTCCATTTTGTTGGTAGGGACGGTCTCGATGTAGAGCATGTCGGCGAAAAATTAATTCGCCAGCTTTTTGAAAAAGGGTATATTCACTCTCCTCACAACCTCTTTTTGCTCACAGAAGAAAAGCTGTTAGAACTAGAAGGAATCAAACAAAAGGCGGCTCAAAATATCCTCAGAGGACTTGAAAATGCAAAAAACCCAGATCTTGATTCATTTATTATGGCATTAGGTATTCGCTACATTGGAAAGGGGACCGCGCAACGCATTGCTCGAGCAGCTTGTGATATTTCCGGTCTTTTTGCTCTTACCAAAGAGGATTTGTTAGCAATAGATGGTGTTGGACAAGAAGTTGCAGAATCGCTTGCCGAACATCTTCATGATAAAGAATTTGAGCATGAAGTTCGAGAGCTTTCTCAAGCCGGTCTTTGTCCTAAACGTGTAGAACAAAAAGAAGGAATTGAAGGACATCCCTTTAATGGGGTCTCTGTTGTGCTTACCGGAAGCCTTTCTTCAATGACACGAGCTGATGCTGCCAAGCAAATACAGCGTTGTGGCGGAAAGATGAGTGAGAGTGTCTCTAAGCGGACAGGCTACGTTATCGTTGGTGAGAATCCAGGCTCTAAGCTGACGAAAGCAGAAAAACTCAAGATTCCGATCCTGCACGAAAAAGAGTTTCTTGCGATGATTGATTCCCAATAAACGTGTGATGCACAAAGCTTGCTAACTCAACATGTTGCATCGTTCCAATTTGGTCTTTGGTTCCTGGGAAGATGACGTTTCTCCACCCCCTTGTTCTCCCTCGGATCATATTGGGATCTCGCGGACTTACCCCTTCGACAAGAATCTCAACTGTTGTTCCCAAAAGAGACTGCATCTGTTCGTTACAAATCCTCTCTTGAATAGAGAGTACCTCTTGAAGACGTCGTTCTTTTTCTTCTTCCAGCACATCATCTTTCCATCTGGCCGCTGGGGCTCCTTTTCTCTCGCTATAGGCAAATAAAAAGGCGTGTGAAAAGCCAACGGTCTCGAGGGCCTCTTTTGTCTCTTCAAACTCTTTTTCAGTCTCTGTAGGAAACCCTACAATCATATCCGTACCTATAGAAACACCCGGGACTATCTCTCTAAAAAGAGCAATCTTCTCGTCATACTCTTTCCTTGTATACATTCTGTTCATCTTGCTGAGGACTCTCGAAGAACCTGACTGCAGAGGAAAGTGGATATATTCGCACACCTTAGGCAAATCCCGAACCGCTTCCATGAGTTCACGTGTAATATCGACCGGGTGACTTGTCAAAAAGCGAATCCTTTCAACTCCTTGTATCTGATCGATACGAAAGAGAAGGTCAGAAAGACGAACGTTCCATTCAGGTCTATCCTTTCCATAGCTATCGACGTTTTGTCCAAGAAGGGTGATCTCTTTGTATCCAAGGTCTGCTAGTCGAAGACATTCATTCACGATATCATCAAGATCGCGTGAAACCTCAGGCCCCCGAGCATAGGGAACGATGCAGTAGGTACAGTGTTTGTCGCAGCCGCGTATGATTGAAACGCACGCTTTTACAGGATCGTCTCTCTTGGTGACACAATAGTCAGGCTCCTCAGAAAAAATCGAATCTACTCGAATGATTTTGGTGCCGTCATTTTCAATCTCATCAAGTATAGCGTTGAGCTGATGGATATTATTTGGTCCCATAATAAAATCTATTCCCGAAACTTTTTGGAAAAGCTTTTCCTTTTTAGATGTCGCCATACATCCTGCAATTCCGATGATTGGAAACAATTTGCGTTTTTTTGCAAGGCGCCCGAGCTTTCCCAATACCTTGCGCTCTGCTAAATCCCGGATAGAACAGGTATTAAAAATAATGAGATCTGCCCCCGCTTCATCATCGCTTTTTTTCATTCCACGTTGCTCTAATATACCGACCATCATCTCGCTATCGAGTTCATTCATTTGACAGCCGTATGTGCGTATGTGAAAAGATGTAAGTTTTTTCATAATTGAGAAGGGAAGTTCCTATACTGATCGATGCAAAATCAAACAAAAAGTGTAGCTGAAGGAACGAACCGATGCAACAATGAACATACCCTTGCTATCGATTTTCTTTGATTCCGAGCCCCTGCTCTTAAAAATGTATATACTATGTTGAACCCATTGTTTTTCAACACTTACCGTCTACTTTACTCCTTGTAATTCATTCGATATATAAGTAATACGCACAAGATAAAAACAAAACCAAATAAAATCCTTCACATTATTATATTCTTATGCAATGTTGCGTTTAAAGGACACTTTTACACTTGAGGCGCCGAGTGACAGCATCTACACAGGTCATGTCGTTGGCTCTACGCCCGAGAGATGCAAGATAGTGTAAAGATATAGAAATAGGGGAATACATGAGAAAAATAACGCAACAAGTCATTACAGCAACATTTGCAGCCATGTGGCTCTTTTCGACGTCTCATCTTGTCGCCGTTTCCGAACGAGCTGCCTGCCAAGCCGATACTGTGTTGTCCAAGGATCCGAAGATAGGGTTATCACGCGAGCAACTCATTGCCGCCTTTGATTATATCGAAACTCATCTCAATTCAAAGGGGAAGGGTAAAGGATCGTATTCAAAAAAGAGAACAAAACTGGCCTGTACTATTGAAAAATGTCCCTCAATGCAAGGGTATCTCCTTCGCGATATCGAGGGAAAACATATAGGCAAGGGTGCTCATAAAATCATACGGAAGGCAATTTACTATGGCCCCGAGACAAAACTAATAGCCGACTGTGACTGCGATTTTTCTGGGAAGGGTGAAATCAAGGTTCTGCGTCAATTAAAAGGTAAAAAAGGAATCGTCCCTTTTTTGGGATCTCGATCATATAGCAAAAACCGTCACTCAATTTTTCTTGAATATTTTCCCCTAGGATCATTGCGAAGAAATCTAAAACACAATACCCCTTTTACTGAACGACAGATGGTTCAGATTGCCTCTGATATGGCCTCTGCAATACAAACAATGCATAAAAAGCACCTAATTCATCGAGATCTTCACGAAGGGAATATTCTCCTTCGCACAATACCAAACAATGGATTTGAAGCTGTACTCGTTGATTTTGGTAAGACCCTTTCGATCTCTAATGCCAAAGATGCCTATCCACAGGTTCCTGCCTCTAAAAATCCTCCTGAAAATCTACTTCAACCCCTTGGAAAAATCGATAGGTATCAAGGGGAGGTGTATGCTCTTGGATGTCTTTTCTATCACCTCGTATGGAAAGAGCCTCAGCCTTGGAGTTATGTCTTTAATGTCAGAAGAATTAGTGAAACTTCGCTATCAAAGAGAGCAAAATTGCATGATACAATCGTTTCGTTATACAAAAAAACGAGACACGAAAAAGTTGGAAGGTTGCTTAGCAAGCAAGAGAGAAGGATTCCTCTCACGCCATTTGAACAATTACAGGTGACGATCTTTGAAATGCTACACTACAACCCGCAAAAGCGACCTGAAGTGAAGACCGTTGTTGAAAGGCTAGAAAAATTACGGCCCTCAAACCGAATTGTCTCTTATTCAAAAGAGCAATGGATCGCGTTTTTTTCAGAACCCATTACCTAAAAATCGTCTGAAAAGATATAGCGAGTCTATGTATCGGCTGGTTTTTAAGAGAAGAATTTTTGGTGTAACATGAGAAGAACGTTGAAACAGATTTCAAGCTGTGCCTGTATCTGTTTTCTCCTATCCTCTTCTTTCTGTCTGGCCGCTTCGAGAAAAACTGAAAGAAGAGCCGACAGTATTCTGACAGAAGATCCTTCGATAGGCCTTACTCGCAATGAGCTTATACAAGCATTTGATCTCATTGAGACCGCTCGCCACGCAAAAGAAAAAAAACCTTTCTTTTTTCCAACCCACACAGACATTTTCTACACGATCGAAAGGAGCTTTGCTCTCGATGGTTTCCTTATTTACAACCTCCCAGGAAATGACTTGATAGGGAAGGGGGGTCAAAAGACTGTACGGAAGGCTATACTCTACAACTCAAATCCAACAGTGATAGCACGCTGCGATTGTGATAGATCTGGGTATGCTGAGATACAGGTTCTTTCTCAACTAAAGGGGGAAAAGGGAATAGTCCCCATGTTAGGCTTTGATTCAATTAATAAAGACCATCATTACATCTATCTCGAGTACTTTCCTGCCGGCTCTTTGAAAAAACAGATTGACAACCACCATATAAAATTTTCCGAGCAGCAACTTTTTAAGCTCGCACTGGACATAGCTAAAGCTATTCAGATAATGCACGGGAAAAACCTTATCCATAGAGATCTCCATCCGGGAAATATTTTACTCCGTCTCGAACCAAAATCTGCTTTCGAAGCGGTACTCGTTGACTTTGGCTTTACACGATCACTTGAAGATGCAAAACGAGAAGTTCCACACGCAGTACCCCATAGAAACCCCCCTGAAATGCTCGTGAACTCTCTATGCAACATCGATAGGCATTTGTGCGAAGTCCATGCGTTAGGGGGTGTTCTTTTTGCTGCTATGTGGAAAAAGACTCCTCCGTGGAATAAAATTTTTGATGGAAGAAAGGTAAAAAAGCTCTGCAGCTGTAAAAAAAAGCTCCTCTTCGAAAAAATCGCCTCTCTCTACAACAAGGAAATGTCAGAAAGAGTTGGGTCGCTTCTGCAAAAACAAGAGCAAAATCTACCTCTCTCTCGCCTCGAGCAATTTCAACTACTTATCTTTCAAATGGCTCATTACAACCCAAAGCAACGCCCCTCTATTGATGAAGTTATAAAGGGACTAGAATACCTGCATGAACGAGGCGAGCGAGGATCCCAAGTGGCCTAACATTGCTCAGGTTGTATCTTAGTAAATCGTAACTTAACAACGCCCTGTGTTCTATCGAATTTTGATAGAATTGATCCTTTTAAACCTGTTACACTTACCATCTTTTAATACGTAGGAGGAATAAAAATGACAACACAATCTCTTCTCAAAGAGTACGCAAGCCATAAAATTTTGCAGGCTAGAAATGAATTTGGTTTGCACGAAGGGCAGTATGAGGAAAAAAAATTAAACGAAATTGAAGAAAAATGTCTTAAGATAGGCTGTGACATCGAAACTGAACCACAAAAAACTGATGAACCGATGAAGCAACTAAAAGGAAACATTTTAAAGCTAACTAATGATAAAGCCGAACGACAAAGGCTCTACGGTTATGCCAATAAAGTCTGCCATATTGCCAGGTCATACACCTATTTAGCCGGAGACTATGATCCTCCACAAATTAGACCTATTATTGTTGAATAATTAAGTTCGACACTATATTTAAAAAAATAATAGTCATAATTATGGAGAATTGTCTATGGACCCGTCATCAGTTCCAGATCCTGCAGTCTCTGGAACACAACCTCCAGCCCAAAGTCCTAGTTCTCAGGAAACAGATTCTTCGTCCCTGGACCGCACAGTGGATGCGGCCGCTACTCAGGCCATCCCTCATCCAGAGTCATCATCGCCAACGACTCCCTTAATTAAAACGCACTCAGTTACGAGTGGCCTCATCAGCAATATTTCGGAAGAAGAGTTTAATGCCGCATATAACATCGTACGAAATGATTTTGGCGGCAAAAGATTTTTGCCTAAAAATGTCGATGAATTTGAACCCGATATCTCTTCTCCGGGGGAACGCCTCAAGGCCCTTGTTACCACGATGGCTGAAAATCCGCGCCCATCCTCAAAATTCGTATCGCTCGACGCAAGAGCGAAGGTCTATAGTGAACTCAGCAAACAAAAACTTCAACTAGCTGCCCTCGTATACACTGCCGCAAACATACAAAGGGTCTCACAGAAACTATCCTCCCGAAAAGAACCCTCCGCTCAAAAATCTCCTCTCGAAAGAGAACCGTCTGCCGAGAAAGAGGTATCTCCTGAAGGAGAAACATCTGCTACTGAATCATCTTCTCCCGAGGGAGAAACAGCTGCCGATAAAGAAGTATCTCCTGAAAGAGAAACCTCTGCTACTGAATTACTCTCTCCCGAAGAGGTCCTTGAGAAGGCCGAAATGGCTCTTACAGACTACCACGTAACCGAAAGACAATTTGGAGAAGCGTATGGAGTCATTCAACAGTTTCTCGAAATGAGTAAAAAGGAGAGGGAAACCGGCGCTAGAAAAACTCTTTACGACCTATTGCCAGAAGACGTAAACGATTTTGAGACAAACAAACCTCTTGCAGTGCGCATGGGGACCCTTATCGGGATATTAAAAGAACACGCAGATAAGACAGTTTTTGTCAAGCAGCTGGCAGCAAAAGAAGTTCCTCCTGCTGCTGCGCAAATTATTCAGGCTGCCTCATCACTCAGAGACGGATCGAAAGAAACAGCCCTTAGCGCCTACAAACGGGCAAAAGGACAGCTACTTGAGCACAGATCTGGACAACATGGAGTTCTAGCCAGTATATGCTTTATGTTTTTCAACATCTGCTCCTTTTTCACAATCGGTATTATTCGATGGGCGTGGAAAACGTCAGTTATCCAGAGTGCAAAAGACAAAGAGACAGAAAAGATCGGTCGTGTAGCAGACAGGGCGATAATAAAGAACAAAATTAAAAAAACTAAATACAAGCCCATTGTAGGGCCCCTCGAAAAAAAACACTTTCCACAGGCTGAAGATGCAGGGAAAACCCCCCAGGAAGAGGCAGAGAGATGGAGGACATTTCTCGATGGGACGCTGAAGAAAACCAGAAAAATACAGCACTACAGACGTACAGGCCTAATTAAAACGGAGTCTGCAGATGAACAAAAAGAACGCGAGGCCAGGGGAGAAAAACTCATGCCTCCTCTGGTTGATGATTTTTCAGGGTATGCCATCCACAACGTTTCTAAAAATGAAAGAACACTCGAGGGTCTGAACGCATTTCTCTTCCCTCCAGACGAAATACACACATTGCAACTCGTTTGGTATGATAATGGGAACTGGGGAAGTTCTATAATAGAAAGGCTGAGAAGGACCCCGCCAGATTTTGAAGGGCTTAAAAAATCTCTCCAGGATGAGAGAAATCGACTGATAGGTAGTGCCGATTCAGGATTGGGCATAAGGGTGAGAGAGGCACATATAGAGTACGTAGATGTGCTCCTTAGGGCCGTTGAACAGTACGAAATCAATACAGAGTATCTACAATACTTCCTAACCGGCCAAATAGATGGGGAAGATATCCCTGGTGACAATCATTTTGAGAAGTTTCTTTGGTGCGCAGGGATAGACCCACCACAAAGCTATACCAATCCAGATAAACAGCTCTTGAACAGTTTCAGGAACCAATTTGGTTGGGGGATAGGTCAAAGCGGAACAGAGGACAATATACCCTTTGGTCACACGGTATTCTCCCGAGCAGACGCAGCCTCTCAACGAACAGACCAAACAGTGGGGGCGAGTAGAACAGAAAGCAACACGTATCCACAATTTCGCAATCCTGTATTTGATGATGCTCATCTCGGTGTATACGAAGACTTCTCTAAGCTGTACAAAATAATTTCTTCTGGAAACACCGAGGCCATCAACGAGGCAAAAGATAGTTTGCGAGCCGAAAAAAACAGGCTGGAACAAGGAGTTCGTCTTAAAGTTGGCTTTGCTCCGATTTATAGGGCTCACCTCGAGCTTGTTGACCGCATGATCAAAGCCCTTGAAAAACCACTGCCTGTTCGTGAGGGAACCGACTCATCAGAGATTACAGATGATGAACTTGTAACGCTTATAAGCTCTTGGTCTGTGCGCCCCGGGAAAGCAAAAAGACAGTGGCTTCGAGTCGAGGAAAAAACTGAAGAGATGACCGTCGAACAGTTAGCCCACTTATCTGAAAGAGTACACGCTATGCACGAAAAGGCTTCAATAAATGACTACCGAGCCATTACAAGGAATTGTGCACAACTACAAAAGCTCTGTCTAAATAAATTCCTTGGAGAACCACCCGTTCGTATACCAAAGACAGAGCCTGAAGACTGGCTTCCCTACGGAGCTTCCGATGATTACGGTATAAAAGGGACTTGGCCTTCCTTTATGCGTCTTGCCGATCCATGCCCCGGAGAAGAACCCCAACGACCCCGTGGTCTTGCACCGCTCCCCGTTAGGGGTCGCACACACACATCTGACGACACTACTGTCGACAGTAGTAGTAGCGATACAGACTCTACGCAGCCATATGATGCCACGCATACTATAGAGCCATACGATACGCAATCTGATTATTAGGGCCCAGTATCCACCCGGAGCCAAAAATAATCTAAATCTCTAAAATTTTGTGGATACGAAGTAGATATGGATCGAGAGATTTTTTCTGAGCCCATGTCTCTTCTAGGGGAGTAGTGACAAGCTCGCCTTTTATCTCACCAACCATAACCGCGCTCTCTCCTCGAGAAAGAGTTTCTACGGCATAGGCACCGAGTTTTGTTGCTAAGACACGGTCGGCCGCCGTAGGTCTTCCGCCTCGCTGAATATGGCCAAGGACAACAACGCGGTAGTCACTACCACAGAGTTTTTTTAACTTTTCAGCAATTTCAAAGGCATTGCCCTCGTGATTTCCCTCAGCGACAATAAGAATACTTGAGGTCTTACCACGTTGCTTTCCCTGCATAAGTCGCCTATTGATATCGGATAGCTCCGTGCGAATCTCAGGAACAAGCACCTCTTCAGCACCACTAGAAAGTCCTGCCTCCAAAGCAATAAAGCCCGCATCGCGTCCCATAACCTCTATAAGAAAGTAACGCTCCTGGGCATCTGCTGTGTCTCGTATCTTATCTATAGCCTCGACTGCAGTATTTACCGCCGTATCATATCCGATAGTAAAGTCTGTGCCAAACAGATCATTGTCAATGGTTCCTGGAACCCCAATGATCTTACCATCCCAGATCTTAGAAAGAGCTGCAGCTCCGTGAAAAGAACCATCACCCCCAATAACAATCAGCCCCTCGATACTGTAGGCTTCTAACGTCTTTTTTGCTTGAAGTACACCTTCGTGTTCTCTAAACTCAGGACATCTCGAAGCCCTAAGAATAGTCCCACCGCGTTGGATGATGTTCGAAACAGATCTCGAGCCCATCTCATCAAAATCACCATGAATAAGCCCACGGTATCCTCTCTGAACGCCAAATACTGACCAGTTTAAATTTTTAGACATCCTTACTATACTTCGAATGGCCGCGTTCATTCCTGGTGCATCGCCACCGCTAGTCATAACTGCTATACGCATATAATTATCATTCCCTTTCGTTCATACCCATATTTGCACCATAGTCAAATTTTCATATGAAAATCAAAACCTTTCTGTAATAAAAAGGGGCAATTACGATATGGAAGTAAAATAGAGAACCCAAAACTCAAAGGAGTCGTACTGTGAAAAAATTTTTAGTCTTTATCCTTCTTGCTCTGCTCATTTACTTTCTCTTCACCTTAACAAGAACTCAGCAAGTTAGACCTTCTAAGCTTGGAGCCGATAAAACAGACGTATTTGCCATTCCCCTAGATACAAGCCCCACAGAGGAAAGACAAAACAAAGAAAGACTGCAAAAAATTCAAAAGGAATTAGAAGAAGAAAGAGCCCAGGAACAAAAAGAGTCATAGAAAATATCTAGAGCGGTTTTATGCTCCGTAGAGCCGCTCATGGTTTTTAACTCCTAATAGGCGAAATTGGGAGGGGGTTACCTGAGGACTCACATGGTCCCCACCATCAGCAGAAAGCTGGTAATTGAAAAATTTCTCATATTCCTTATACGAAAGAAAACTTCTCCCTTCAAAAAGCTTCGCATGTGCATCGCGTGAAAGAACATCTTGGTAGCCTGATTGCACAATTCCACTAAAAAACTCACCCACAGAACCAGAACCATAACTAAAAAGGCCGATTCGTCGCTCCGAGAGATCTGATCGATCATTCTCAAGCATTGAAACGAGGCCGATGTAAAGCGCTGCCGTATATGCATTTCCCACTTTTGTTGAATATACAAGCCCAGGGGCAACATGCTCTTCAAATCTGGCCGATACTTGAGCTTGTTTGGCTAAGCGCTCATACGCTTTTCGGGCCATGCGTGAAAATGGAATGTGATAACAGAAGCGATCATGATCCTCAAATGTATGGCTCGACCGTAAGCAATAGTCGGACCAAGATTCAATAAGAGTGTTCAAGTAAACTCTTGTAGAATACTTTCCGTCTACAATAGCTTCAGAACGGTAGTTTGGCCGCCAAAAATCCATTGCATGAGAGGCCGAAATTCCCTGGTGAGGCTCTATAGAAAGAAGGCGAGGAGAGCTCGATAAAATCATCGCGATAGCTCCACATCCTTGAGTCGGTTCACCAGATGAATTCAGGCCATACCGAGCATTGTCGGCAGCAAGAAGAAGAACCTTCTCATCAAGGTGGTCTTTGAGATAGCTAGAAGCCAGTTGGAGGGCGCATGTTGCGCTATAACACGCTTGTTTTAACTCCACAACACGACATGAAGAGGGGAGAGAGAGCAGGTGATGAACCCACAGTCCGGCTGCCTTTGACTGATCGACACTCGATTCCGTGGCAAAAAGAACAAGACGAATTTTTTCCTTGCCCTCTCGATCAAGAAGGGGAGCGGCAGCATTTGCAGCCATTGTCACAACATCCTCGTCAGGAGGCATAATCGCCATCTGCTCCTGCCCAAGACCAACTCTAAACTTTTCGGGATCTATTCCCCGTTCCTTAGCAAGTATGCTCAAATCTATGGCAAAAGGGGGAACATAAAACTGGAGGGCGTCTATACCAACGCCACGAACGCATGATGTCATCTTATTTCTTTTTTCGCTCTAACTTCATATGAGACCTGACGAGTTCACCAGGTTTTGTCTGAGCGGCCAATAACGAAAGTTCTCCACAAAGAACTGTACCTGCAACAATTTCTGCCAAGCGTCGGCTGTTATCACCACAACCCCGCTTCTCTAGGCATCCTAGACTCATAAGAGCTGCCTTTGTCCCTTCTAAATCCTTTCCACTTCCAACCGTTCCTACAATTACGTTGGGCAATGATACACTAAAATAGAGATTATCACCACGAACTTCAGCCGTTGTCATTCCTTGCGATCCTTCAACTATATTGGCAGCGTCTTGCCCTGTCGCCAAATAGATAGCAAGAAGCATGTTGGCAAAATGAGCATTTGCGCTTTGTACTCCGCCGTTTATAATAGACCCCTGCAGGTTTTTCTTTATATTCAGCTCAACAACAGCCTCTGGAGTTGTTTTTAGAATTCTATCACAAATCTCTCTTGAAAGTAATGTTTCGGCAATAACGTATTTTCCACGCCCCAAAATAGCATTTACTGAAGAGACCTTCTTATCTGTACAATAGTTGCTAGTAACAGAGATATGGCGAACATCAGGATTGTTTTCACAGATCCACTTTAAGACAGCATCTGCTCCCTTCGTGATCATATTGTGTCCAGATGCATCGCCCGTAGAACCACTCAATCGAAGATAGACTGTAGAACCAACGAGACGAAAGTTGAGATCAGTACACTTTAGATAGCGGCTTGTCGATTCGGCAACAGAGAAAAGAGCCTCTTTTTCATCGCGTAGCTGAGCAATAAGTTCAGACGCCCGCCGACATGTCGGCGTTTCAACGGCAACAGAACGAGCGAGTGCGTCATGAACAATTGCAGTGGTGATGCCGTTGCCCGTAGCAGAAGCACGAGCCCCGCGGTTGACTGAGGGCCAGAGAGGGGTTTCGAAAGTTGCCAAAGGAACTTTAACAGAGTATTTTTCCGTTTGTCCGATAATGATTAGCGGTCCCACGTATCGCATAGGGATATTTGTGTGAGTGGGGTGCTGGTCGCTCATGCTTTTTTTTGCCTTTCAAGTTGCAGAGCAGTAAGGATACCTCGCACACCTTTAAGTTATCCACAAATTTTCACTCAACACTTAAAATCGACCAACTCAACGAAAAGGTCATTGCGAAAAAATTCAACTGTTCATACCCTTCTGTCCCAAAATAGAGGAGGGTAAATGCGTAGTATTCTGTTTTGCATCTTGTTTCTGTCCACAGCTCTCGGTTGGTCTCAAATTCAAGAATGCTCTTCGATCGCGGAACTCAAAAAATATGCCAAGGAAGACACCCTTGTTATCTTTGACCTCGATAACACTCTTATCAGGCCGAAACAAATGCTCGGCTCTGACGAGTGGTTTCGCTATTACCTCGAGAAGAAAACCTCTGAATATAATGATCGAAAACGTGCCTTAAATGATGCTATAAACACGTGGCAAGCCATTCAAACCATATCCCCAATGTGTTGTCTTGAGTCGTGCACAAATGATCTGGTCAAAGATCTTCAAAAAATAGGAACCCCCCTCATGGTACTGACAACGCGTGATCATGCCTTTTTTCGGGGCACTGTAAATCAGCTTCGATCTCTCGATTTTGATTTCACAAAAACTGCCCCCGTGAAAGGATTTTATAGGATTGACGAAATGCCTGACGTTGCGTACGAAGATGGAATCCTTTATTCTGATGGCTACCATAAGGGGAGGTCCTTGCTCCATTTCTTCAAGCAAAGTTCTTTTTGGCCAAAGAAGGTGATCTTTATCGATGATAAACTTTCTTGGGTTACCCAATTAGATGTACTAGAATCTGAAGGAATTGAGTACCTCGGACTTCGATATGCAGGTGCCGATAAATATGTGAGTAACTTTGATCCTGGTGTCGCTGAACACCAGTTTCAACGCCTCATGAATGCCTTACATGATGGAAAAATTAATGAACCTGTTGTTCAGTGATGTGAAAAGTTCACTGTTTTATATTCACGTTTAGGAGTGATTACATGGAACGTAGGAAAGTGGTCATTGTTGGATCAGGACCAGCTGGATATACAGCAGCCATTTACTGCGCACGGGCCATGCTTCAGCCGCTTCTCTTTGAAGGATTTCAGTCTGGTATAGCCGGTGGTCAACTTATGACAACGACAGATGTCGAAAACTTCCCAGGATTTCCCGATGGGGTAAGTGGACCAGATCTCATGCAACAGATCCGAAAACAGGCACAGAAGTTTGGAACTGAGATTGCAACAGGGGAAGATGTTGTCTCCATCGATACCTCTTCGCGGCCCTTTTTGATAAAAGGAACTTCGCGAGAAGTAGAGACTCACGCTGTTATTATCGCAACAGGAGCCACGGCAAAGAGACTTGATATTAAGGGGACCCACGAGGGTGAATTCTGGCAACGGGGAGTGTCTGCTTGTGCCGTATGCGATGGGGCCATGCCCCTTTTTCGCGATAAGCCACTTTTTGTCATCGGGGGGGGGGATTCAGCAATGGAGGAGGCCCTATACTTAACGCGCTACGCCTCTCACGTTTTTGTTGTTCATCGTCGCGATCAACTTCGTGCCTCAAAAATCATGGGCGATAGGGCCATTGCCCACCCAAAAATTACTATCATTTGGGATAGTGTAGTAGAAGAGGTCACTGGCGACAAGGTTGTTACCAATGTCACTACTAAAAATGTAAAATCAGGTGAGCTTACAAAACATGAAGCTTCGGGACTTTTCTTTGCCGTTGGACACGAGCCAAATACGGGATTTTTAAATGGGCAACTCGACCTTGATGAAAAAGGATACATAACCCTTCGGCCACACACACAAATGAGCTCTGTTCAGGGGATTTATGCAGCCGGAGATGTTCACGATTTTGCCTATAGACAGGCCGTCACGGCGGCAGGAGCGGGATGTAGAGCCGCTCTGGAAGTTGAACGTGAATTAACAGAACTTGGAGTTGATAAAGAATGAAGAGAAAAATTTTTACCCTCATAGCACTTGTACTCTCATCGCAAGCATATGGTTCATTTTCTACGTGGGCAACACCGTGGACAAAAAGCTTTCTGGAAATGCGGCTTGATGCGGAGATAGAGCGCAGCCATATCAGCCTTCGTAAAGATTCTGATGAGTATAGTCGTAACAAGAACATTGGGACTATTATCGCCAGTGGGGCGCCTCTACCAAACTGGGAGGTGAGTGCCCTTTTATCAGGATCTAATACCAAAACACGAAAAATCGCAGGAAGAATCGAACATCAAATCCTCTCCGACCTCAAGATCAGCCCTGTCTCACTTACTACGTTGCTTGAACTCTGTGTTGCAACTAACAAACGGGCAAGTGAACCCGCCTTTTTCGAGATGGCAAAAAAATATGCACAAGTGGGTCTTGGTCTTGGGCGCCACCTCGGAATCGCTCACTTTTCCTATACCCAGCTTTTTTCCTATCTCATGGGAGGTATGAGCACATCCTTTAGTAGATGGGCTAGCCTTGAAATTGGCCTGGCTCATACGTATGCAGAAAAGCATTCCTTTCGGGCCTCTGTGACCCATCTGAGGTCATACAGTACAAAAAGCGGTCCTTTTCGTGGATTTGGAGGAGAAGGGGGGAATATCAACTCAGCATCTCTTGGTTATTTCTACACCACGTCTGGTGGGCTCAAATGGAAGCTCTCATATATCTACCGTCACTTTCAGAAAGGAGTTGCCCGTTCAAATCAAACAGCGCGTCTGAGTTTATCATTTCCGATCACATTCTAGAACCCTGGCTGTGTCCTAACTTTCGCACAGGCTGAGTGTTGGCAAGGAGAAAGATGAAATATATTTTCTCGTGCAACCAGCCTATGCGAGAGATAAAACGCAATCACAGATAGAAATCTACCCCTCGATGAGGGCGTACGCTACGGCAGTAGATTTGGAATGACTGATGGAAAGATGGGAGTGCACAATCGCATAGCGCTCTTTTACACCTCCATGCCAGACAACATACGGTTTTCCACGCTTGTCATTTAAGATTTCCATCGACTTCCAAGAAAGTTTAGAACCAATGCCTGTTCCAAGAGCTTTAGACAGAGCCTCCTTAGCCGCGAATCTTCCAGCAAAATATGAAGCAGGCTGTCTATATTGCAGACCTCGAGAAATTTCCTCAGGTGTAAAAAGACGCTCAACAAACAGGGGATTCCTGATCGCCTTACATATACGGCTTATTTCGATGATGTCACACCCAACCCCTATAATCACACTGATGTCATAGGTTCATGCGTTCTTATGTTCTCTGGATGCATGTACGGTGTTCCTACTGACTGCTCCTCGCACTCCTCGCGGACATTACAAAAGACAATTTTTCCGGAGGAAGAATACTTTTGAGAAAGCACCTGTGTCCTAACAGTCCTTCCCAAAAAGTCACCACCACCATTGACAACCACCATAGTCCCGTCATCAAGATACCCGATACCCTGCTTTGGCTCCTTTCCAAGTCTCTGTATCTTAATGGGAAGCAGCTCTCCCTTCGGAATGGGTGAGCGCAGTGCATTGGCAATAGATTCGATGGAGATGTAAATATCAGCACTTGCTTCTGCTTGAAGTAGAGTATGATCACAAGTGAGGATAAGGCTGTCGGACACCTCAGAAAAACGAACAATAGCCTCATCAACCCCGGTGATGGAGGATTCATCGGCCTCAAATTCAACAGTAAGAACGTCTGTTTTTGGAAGAGCCTCTAAGCGACGAAGAGAATCCAACGCCTTTTTGGCCTTTACTCTCTCGACATCTTCGTCATCTCCTGCTGATAACTTCGTCAATTCCTTTGGAAGAAAAGAAGGGATAATCAGCTGGCCATTCAGCAGCCCTGTTCGCGCAAGGTCAATGATTCTGCCATCTTCAAGAGCAAGTACATCCGGGACTATCATATGGGAACGAGGGGAACTCTGTGCTGTAAATCGATTTCGAAATTGGAAAAGAGAAAATGCCTGCAACCCCCAATAGGCCATAACAGAGGTTGTAACTGGCAACAAGAACCGGGCATACAAAGAAAGGGGATACGACAATGAAACCTCCCCTCCCAAAACACCCGCGCAAAGAACAAGAATAGTTGCCGAACCGAACCCAAAAACTACTGAGAGAAGTAGATTCAAAATAAAGTTAGGGGAGGATCTCAGGGCAACAAAACGTACAATCTCTGCGACAAAGACAGAAAAAATCAAGAAGAGCGCCACAACGGCAAAGGTCGCTCCATCATCCGAAAAGACATTGCTCTGAAAAAGCCCTGCTACCGCAAGACAAAAAAGAACAAATACTCTAAAAAGTCTAGTTTTCATATAGGACCTGCAACTCAATCAAAATTTCCAGGAAAAACTCCGTTAATAAGCGGAATTCTAGACTTAAGCAATTTTTTTGTCTATCCAGACCAACGATCTTATGCAAAAAAATTTAGCCTATACGAGAGAACATAAGAAAAATCGCTGCTTTAAGCAGTGAATATTTTTGGTATTTTTCTCATGTATCCCTCATAAAATACTACATTCATCCGAATGGAGTCGAGTTGGTCTAAGATTATTTTCCAATTTTCTTTTGTTGTTTTCACCCATTGCTGCATACGCACCTTCAGATCAGTCGTGCCGGGCAGAGGTGGCTTTCCCTGATGTATACGCTCTTGTATCACAACACCCGCCGAAATGGCTGTACTGGCTACGCTCAAGGCAATAGCCGTCAAAGCTATGGCAAGAAGGGGGGCGGCAGGAGAGGTAAACAGGGAGGCTATTAGCAATGCCCCTCCCACAGTGACAAGAACTCCTGAGGCAGCTTTTAATATCCCCTTCGTTCGTTCCCACCTGGCGGCCTTGAGCTGCTTTTCCAGTGTTACTTTTTGATCCGGCGTATCTTCTTCCACTTTCAGCATCTGTTTTTGAAGCTCTTTTACTTTTTTGTGAGCATCCAACGCTGTCTTGGCCCCATGAGCTGTTGTAATAGAACCTATAACAATTGTCAGCGCACCTGTCACCGTTCCAAGTACACAACTAGCAACACCAATGGCAGGAGAAGCTGATTTTGCCAGTGTTTTTACACTAAACAAAACGCCGGTGGCCAAAGCACACATGTCGCGTAAAAGAGGGCGATGTGGCAGGAGGGGCATAAGAAGGGTTTTGAGATACTCTTTTTTTGTCGTTTCTGGAAGTTTGCGTAATTTGTGTACTTTTCGAGAGACCCGAGCTGTTTCAGAAATGAGCCCGGTTACCGAGATGCAACACATAAGCGGCCCCCAAACGCCGGCAATACCCCGAAGGGCCTCTGGGGAAGGATTCGACGCATTTTGTATTCCCCACGCAAGGCGAAGAAAATTTGAAGCATGTACACCTGTATCCATAAGGCGATCGACAACTGCTCTGAACTGCTTATGGAGAGTTCGTTGCGGCTCCTTCTGATCAGAGGGCTCTCCCAATTTGGGGAGCTCATGTGCTGAAAAATCAGTCTCTCCCCCAACCCCTCTTAAACTCATGACCTTACACTCCTTTTCCGACCATATTTCCTTCTTCTAAGAGGGCCTCAAGGGTTGATTTTCCTGTGCTCACCTCATCTATCGCCGGAAAAAAGGTCTCTTTAACAAAGAGTGCTGAATGTAAAATGGTGAGAAGGGAAGTCTCGTCAGGAATCGCTTGCAAGATAGGAATGTTATAAATGAAATAGACGGATTTCTCCACCTCGCTAAAATTCAAACAGCCCAAAGGTAGCGATTTATTCGCCAAGGCTAAAAGTCTGAGAATTTCAAAATATTTCTCCTGGGGGATCTCTCCTGGAACCGTAATAAGAAAAGAGAGAATGCTCAGATCTATTGACTCTTCTTCTGGAGTATCCTCTCCCATGGCGCCCAGAATATCTTGAGAATAATGAAGTACTTGCAGGACAACAGGGCGATCTTGTGCGTCAGTGCCAAAATCAACGAGAGCTGCTTCATATGGCATTTCAGCCTCTCCTGTTGCCGTTTTCACCTGAAGACCAAATTTTTCAAATGTATCAGAAATTTCGTCTATGATTTGTTTTGAGCTCATTTTTCCTCACCTTTTTCCTCGTCTTTCACTACTTTTGCATATTGATGCATCAAAACTTCTTCTGGCGCATCTTTTAGATCCTGATACACCTCAATCCCCAATATGTGTGCAACTTCGGTACGTTGATCAGTGGAACATTTTTCCAAAAATTTACTCAACCCTTCTACCTCAGTTTTGGATATGGACTGATCTTTCATTTGTAATTTCAGTTTACGGCCCCGTATGTGAGAGCCTATGGACAGGCCAATGCTTACAAGGGCAACAGCCACAGCCGCAATACCAATTCCGATTGCCGACCAGCCCATCGTGAAAGCTCCAGCTATCGCAAGCGCCCCACCAACGGTAGCCAAAGAGCCGTTACAAGCCCGAAGAATGCTTCGTGTATATTCCTTTCTGGCTTTTAATTCAGCGCGAGCGGTGCTTGTTGAATGTAGCCGCTTACAGATGTCCCACATATTGTTTTCTATGCCCGATGAGGAATGATCGGGCATTTTTGAATTCTGGATATTATGCAATTGCCTGCGGGCACGCAATGCTTTTTGAATACCCCGAGAAATTTCAAATCCCCCTATCAAAATTCCGATACTCCCAACCGCAGTGCCAAGCACAGCCCCAGCAGAACAAAGGGCGGTAGATGTGCGCTGGGAAATTTTATTTGTTAACGTTCCTATTACGTACGCCCCAGAAAGACATGCTGCTGCAATCTCTATTACTTTGGCAGGGATCTTATGCGAACATTGTAGTTGCTCTATACACTTTCTTTTTTGGTGATTAAGCCTCGAAAGCCTATTTTTGAGAGATACTCGCAATTTATTTGCCTCAGAATGCGCTTTTCCTCTTTGCCTTTTAAGTCTCGCGCCAACTCGGAGCAGATGAGTTTTTTTTGCTGCAATCTCTTCATTGATCAAACGAAGATCAAAAATAGTCCGTACTGTTTTTCTTACACGCTTAACAACAGCACGCAAAGAAAAACAGGCAGATATAATGGCAGATACTATATCGAGCCCGTGGGTAGCCTTGACATTTCCTACACCTTCACTAGCCACAGTTGCAGCGATATCGAGAACCATCTCAGAGCCTCGTCGTATAGCTTTACAGGTAAGGCCGACAGGAGAGGAGCTCTCAACGTCAATCAAATGAATTTTTTTAATACTTTTTGTTAAATGAAAAACAGCATTTTTAACCTTCTGAGGTACCTGACGAGGGGAAAAAGAGGCGGGAACATCTGGTTCAACAGTCATATTTGACATCACTTGTATATTCAATATTTACCCCTCTTTATATCAGGGCGTAAATAGATGTCCATTTTTTTTGTTAGGGGATCTTTTCTCATTGAGGCTGTCTATCAATCAAAAAGTTACAACCAGAAAAATACGAACAGATTTTGCATACTCGGACGTAAATGGCAGATCTGTAGGCGATTACAAAGAAAAACGAGAACGCTAAAATGCTATGGTCACCGTATCTTTCATGATCTGGCATTGACAGGCCATGCGTTCTTCTTTAATCCCTTCTGGACCCAGAAAATCAATTTCGGCTGAGGTTGGTTCTGAAAGGTTTTCAGCACCATCAATTACCTTAACAATACACGTTCCACACAACCCTCCAGAACAGGCAAAGGGAAGACCAGCATCTTCACATGCCTCAGCAATAGGGGACCCGTCAGGCAAATCCACGCTCTCATTTGTATTTTGAAAGGTCAGCTTGGCCATTGTATACTCCTTCTTTACGTTTTCAACCCTTCTTTCCTGTTCCCTTCGCCCTGGATACTGGCTTCACAGCTGCCTTTTTTGGCGCTTTGGGCACACAATCTACCCAAACCGGGGAACTCCATGCCATGTGTCCATCATTTTGTGTCACACGTATGTAGTAGAAAGTAAAAGGCTGTTTTGTCTCGGGATCCTTAATGCAAACGGTCTGCAAATCGACTAGATCATCATACTCAAACTCCATTGACGCAGCGTCTGGCTTATATGTCTTGAGGACGTCCCCATTTCGTACGATCTCTACAGATTTCAAAATCGTTGTTCCCGCAACATAACCGGCAAGAAAACGATTAACCTGCAAGCCCGGTTTACTTGATGTGCTTAATTCTGTTCCCATAATATGACCTGAAACAGAAAAACCCATCACAATCCTTTTTCCAGTAGTAGCGTAACAATGACGGTTGTAAAGGGCCTCAAAAATATTTTGGCGAGTAAGACGTTCGCAAAGCACCGCTGTAAGTCCAGGGTAATACTGCTGCTGGTCAATATCATATAGTGGAGAAAAAACGTTTCGGTCATCAAGTCCACCAGAAACAAACCCAACACGTCTGTTCTTTCGAAGAGCTTGTAAGAGAGCACCTTCTGCCAATTCCTTGACACCTTTTTTCTTATTTAGAGAGGTTATAGGAAAAGAGTTTCCCTCTTTTTTCGTCCTTTCAGAGCATCCCCATGCATTATAAATCTCAGCAACTCGTTCAAATTCTGGCATAAAGTCTTCGAAATCATACCCAACAGAGCTTGACATTGAAAAAGAGGGGATGGATATGAACTCTTTCGGAGAAAACATCTTATAGATTTTCTTCAGGCTGGAGAACCGCGACTCCGATTGACGAATGATCGGACGATCTGGTTTGTTGAACACAAAAACACGAAGCCCCTCCTTTTTGGGAACACCACACCACTGCTCTCCCAAGAAGGCACAGAATCGGTCTTCCTCATCAAACTCAGCGGTTAGCTGAGAAATTTTTCTCCACATATCGCCTGGAGTCTCATCTGAAGAATCAGGAGTGGAAGAGGAAAAAAAATTAAGAGACTCTTCATCTCTAAAATGTCTTAGGCAATTCTCAATATTTTCAGTGGAATCAAACCGCTCTGATTCGCCGTGAAGTGTACCCCAAAATAGATTTGTGGCCTCTGAAGGAAAACATTTTATTGGGGCGGAGAAGAACTCCTCTTCGGTCGAAAGATTTTTAACCCGAAGGTTGTAAATACCAGGCTCGTTGAAATAAAGATTTGGAAGAGCAATGAAGCCCGTCTCTGGTAAAAAGAGTCTCCATTTCAACGATTCTCTAAGTTTTTCATGACTGAATTCAACCATTGTCTCTTCATTTGTTGTCCCCGTGAGGTTTCCATACTCATCCTCAAATCGAAGCATAACGTCAAAACGACGGTTTCGCACCGTAACCGAGGGGGCTAATATTCTAATGGTCTGTAACTTATTGCCCTTAACATCAAGATTAAATGCATCCGATTCGTTATATTTTCCCTTCCCTGAAGTGTCTATATAGACATAAAATGGTCGCCTCCTTTGAATTGTCAGCTGCGACGTATTTCCTTTCTGATTCTCTTTTGCCGAAAGGGGGGTTCCCATTGCGATGGTGACTTTCTTTCCTGCCTGAACAGCGACGGGAAGCGTAAACTCAAAATCAGGAACAACACTTGATTTACCATCGATAACTTTTGGGTATAGTGTCTTGCCGTCCTCAATTTCAGCCCAAATGAGATTTTCCTTATTTTTAGGGTTTGCTTGGGGGATTTCCCAGTCGATATAGCGCCCCTTGCACGCAAGATCAAACTTAATTCGGGTTCCCTTGGGAAGGTTTGCTGCGGGAATGATAATGAATCGCCACGTCTTTTTTTCGCCAGCGAGTGCAATGGAAGGTTCCGTATAACAGACTGAGCGTCGCATGCTCGATTACCTCTCTTTAGTGTAGGTGTTTACCGGGGAAGTGTTTTCTCCTGAGACAAGGATTCTTTTCAACATCTGCGTTACTCGAAACTCCGTTTCACGATCCTTGCATATGACGTCTTAGTATATCACAATAACTACCAAAATCGATACGGTCTCTCGCACTATCTATACAATTTTTACTCATGGTTGAATAGGTATTACCCTCGCAAACAGACATGATAGCATGAGCATACAGCTTAGGATCCACTATTTTCGGCTCTGCTACACGTTTCTCCTTTGGATATACCACCAAATCTGGGAACCCCTCTTTTCTTCCTATAAGATCGCCGGCCTGTGCAATCTCAAGGGTAGGAGCAACGGTTCTTCCCGTCTTTTTATCGTCGATTACCTCTGCTAGCCCATCAATTTCAGCCGACACAACGGGAACAGCCGACGCTAAGGCTTCTACTGCAACCAACCCCAAAGGCTCTCGGACCGAGGGGACGAGAAGAATATCTATACTATCAAAAAAACATGAAATATCTGTGACATTCCCTTTCCACTCAATACAGGAACACAGACCCAGTTTCTTTGACAATTTTTGTGCGAATTGTTTTTCCGGCCCTGTCCCGGCAACACAAAGGGTTGCCCTTACTCCTTGAGTATGGAGCTCTTTAAGAGTATGTATGACCACTCCCAATCCCTTAACTGGTACCAATCTTCCCATGAAGCCAAGACGAAGAGGAGTCGAACAAGAGAGATGGCGAGGATTCTCGGCCACAGGGAGATCTGGGCGAAGAGGATTTTGGACGACATGAACCGAACGATCAATAGACCATTTTTCTCGTAACATTAGTGCCGAAGCCTTGGAATTAGCGAGAAATAACGAACAGGAAGAAAGGAAGTTGCGCCTTTTCTTTGAGGGAGAAAGTGTCCATGCAGCACCATGTTCATAATAAGCGGCCTTTCCAGGAGGGGAACGCTCTTCTATGCGATTCCAAAAAACCCAGTAGTTTGGCTTTACAAGGGTCTCTATAATTTGGCGACGCAAGGTGATGATGGAGCGAAGCATTTTAGGAATGCGAATCTTCCACACATATCTTTCCAGAAAAGGCTTATGACCAATTTCAGCAAAAATTGCTGAGAACTTCTTATGGGGGGGACTGCCAGAAACAGCTGTATGATGAACAGAGATTTTCTTTTGAAGTTCTTTTTGTAGAAAAAAGGCGTATAACGTCTCAACACCACCAATTGTATCAAGATTAAGCACGTGAATATACATCCTATTATCCTCGTGGCGTTGAATGAAGATCAAGAAAGCACTGCAATAAAATTGTGCTCGAAACGGCGTCTACAAACGTCGTTCGCTTTTTTCGGGAAAGCTCTGCCTCTTTTAAGGATCGCTCCGCCTGAACACTTGTCAACCGCTCATCAAAAAATGTTACAGGAGTTTTCATTTGAACCTCTAACTCTTTAGCAAACTCTCGGACTTCTTGAGAACGCGTAGACTCTTCCCCACTTAAATGAATTGGGAGCCCTATGATGATCTTCTCGATCTTGTAGGAGTGCTTTTTTAACAAAGCCTCAAGTTGGCTCGCTACTTTTTTAGCCGCCACAACTGGCTTTTTTGCTCCCTCGAGAGTAGCGAAGGGACTCGCAATAATTTTCATGGGGTCTGAGATAGAAACGCCAATCCTGACATGGCCAAAGTCGATACTCAGCAAACGAGCAGCCATTTACGCCTTCCTCTTTTTGGCACGGGCGAGCGCTGCCTGTAAAAATGCGGTGAAAAGAGGATGGGGTTTTACTGGTTTCGAGATGAACTCGGGATGAAATTGGACCCCAACCATCCATGGGTGATTTCGAAGTTCAAGAATTTCACATAAAGAACCATCGGGACTCTTCCCTGAGAGCATGGCACCGTTTTCCTCGAAATCAGACCGGTAGCGGTTATTGAACTCGTAGCGATGTCGGTGACGCTCTCTCACCAAATCGGCCCCATAGGCTTTATATGCATGCGATTTTTTATCCAGGCTGCACGGATAGGCGCCAAGACGCATTGTACCCCCAAGATTCTCTATGTTGAGCTGTTCACTTAATAGAGAGATAACCGGATTCTTGGTATCAATATCAAATTCGGTCGAGTTAGCATCAATATAGCCGAGAACATTGCGAGCAAATTCCACAGCAAGAACCTGCATTCCGAGGCATATTCCAAAATAGGGGGCATTATTTTCTCGGCAATATGTAGCCGCGGCCAGTTTTCCCTCCCAACCCCTATTGCCAAAACCACCTGGCACCAAATAGCCGTCCAATCCCTCGAAAGAAGAGGGAAAAGCACCCTGTTTAATTTCATCTGGATCTAGTTTTTCAATCTTTACATTGGCGCCTACCTCACAACCAGAGTGATAGAAGGCCTCATAGATAGATTTATAGGCATCTTGATGACGAATATACTTACCGACAACACCTATAGATATTGTAGGTGGATTTTCAGTCCGAACATGGGTCGCTTTATCCCACTCTTCTAGTTCAAGTGGTATTTCCTTAAAACCAAACTTCTCAAGGATAGTGCGCTCAACGTGTTGTTTATGCAGGGCAAGGGGGACATCATAGATGCTTTTAACATCGGGCAGATCAAAAACACTATGATCACCAACATTGCAAAAGAGTTTGATTTTGGCTTTTTCCTCGTCTCCAAGAACATCTTCACCCCGACAGAGGATAAGATCTGGAGAGATACCAATTTGACGAAGAACTTGCACTGAGTGCTGTGTTGGCTTTGTCTTTATCTCGCCGGAGGCACGCATGAACGGTACATATGTGAGATGAAGATTGAGACAGTTTTTGGGGTGTTGATAGCGAAACTGTCTAATTGCTTCGAGAAAGGGGAGAGACTCGATATCTCCAACAGTTCCGCCAATCTCAGCGATTACAAACCCAAAACCACCAAGTTGATCAGCACATAGTTGAAGGCGGTGTTTAATTTCTTCTGTAATATGAGGAATAACCTGAACGGTTGCTCCCAAATAATCTCCTCGTCGCTCCTTGCGGAGAACTTCTTCATAAATTTGTCCAGAAGTAGCCGTTGACCATTTACTGAGTGGGGAATCTGTATACCGGTAATAATGTCCCAGATCAAGATCTGTCTCTGCCCCATCATCTGTGACATATACCTCTCCATGTTGAAAGGGGCTCATAGTACCAGGATCAATATTCAGGTAAGGGTCAAGCTTCATCATAGCAATTTTATGTCCCTGCTTTTCAAGCAACAGGCCAATTGCAGATGCCGCAATTCCCTTACCTAATGATGAAAGAACTCCTCCGGTTACGAACAAAAAGACTGGATCCACTTCTCTACCTCTGCGATATCTTCTGGAATGTTTACTTCTGGAGCATGCCGCTCAATTTTAGCAACTGCAATTGTACACCCATCTTCAAGCGCCTTAAGCATCTCGAGATCCTCCGATTCTTGCAGTTGTGAGGCGGGGAGATGAGAGTATTTTAACAAATAATTTGGCCGAAAAGCGTAGATCCCGACATGGCGATAGTATTGCGTAGAAGATCCCTTTTTTTGATAAGGAATCGGATGCCTACTAAAATAAAGGGCGGTCCCAGATCTCGTTTGAACACACTTTACAATATTGGGATTTTCGAGTTCTTGCTCTGTGTGTATCGGCGATATAACTGTGGAAATGTTGGCGTTGGGCATTGTTTGCAGCCTTTTGACGACTAGGGTTATCGTATCAGGATTCAGACACGGTTCATCACCTTGAACATTTACAATAATGCTGCTTTGTAGTTGGGGATCTTTTTCAACAACATAGGCAACACGATCTGTCCCTGTCTGGCACTCCCTTGGAGTCATAACAACCTGTGACCCGAACGAGAGGGCGTGATCATAAATCCGCTCATCATCTGTAGCTATAACACATTTTGTAACCACTGGGGAAAGCAGGACGCGCCGATATGTTCGCTCTAGCAAAGAGACGCCCCCAATAAGCTTTAGCGACTTACCAGGAAAGCGAGAACTCTGATAGCGAGCAGGAATAACTACAACAACAGATTTAGAACTCATTCACTTCCTTTTTATACATCCAAATTTGGATCGTACTTAACTCATAAAGAGAGAATTTACGCACCTGATCAGGGGATCAATGTCACAATCAAATTATACACTCACAATCTCAAACCCCTGTCCATTCTCGAGGTACGGCATGGGTATGAGATCCAGGATGTAGAACAATGACGATAGGATACGCTTTTTAGAAATAAAAATCACATGTTATGGATCGCGGACGGCCGAAACTTTACATATAGTGTTCGACATCGACCATACGCCTTCATTTGTCGAATGAAAAGATCTGCACACACTCAAAACTCGCAGTATTTGCTGTGGGAGAGGGTCTGAAAGAGCCAAAGTTGCCACGTACACCCTTTCCTCCAGCTATGGCGGGAACCTGGATATACGTGGCAATTTGAGGTTAGAATGCATTTCTTTGGTTTATGTCACCACCGAACGCATGAGTCGTGGGATCGGGCTGAAAACAGGGTGCCAAGACAAAGTGTCCATACTGAGCCCGCTCAATGGATGCGTATAGCTTTCTACCGTTGTATGGAGAAAAAAGGCCGAAGATAGCTGCCATTTCTAGAGCAAGCACTGAGGGGGCGGCCGTGAAAACACGAGCAATATTTTTGCCTGCGAGGGCAAGCTTCTGCTGTGTATTGAAATTTTTGCAAAAAATAGATGTAGCAGCGCCAACAATTCGTTTAGCTGTAAAGATGAGAGCTGCGACCGAATGCACAAACGGAGTTCCTAAGGCGACCAAAAAACATTTAAAGCGAACGACTGACTTTGATTCGTTAAAATACCTTCTATCTGTACTCTCGTCTATAATATACATGGGCATAGAATCGTTGTACCACGTCGGCCCGTCCACATCTTTCCGCCATGTAGTCGGTAAAAAATCTTTCGGCGTCACGTCTATATTATCCATAGCTAATCCCTTTGTTTTTTCAATAAAAAGAACTTAGCGCAATTATACATAATTACTAGTTTCAGATAAAGAAGATTCTTCGTGAGACCTGTCACACTAACCCGCCCTCTTCTGATACTCCTCGGGTTCCTCCCAAGGAAGGGGGTGGGTTGTTGGTGGAGGTATTGGTTCTTCGGAAGCTCCTAAAGAGGCCGCCACCTGAAGTGCTCCGCCAATAATGTTGAGTGGATTTTTTCGATCTTCAGTCCGAATTTTTGCCCCCGCAATTCGTGTCGAGAGCCTTACAGTGTCAACAGATGGACTCATAATAGTACCTGTAATCGGAATCTGTAGCCCTCTTTCAGGACTTAGCAGAACAATCGGCATGCGGAGCTTCTTAAGGGTCTCTTGCGGAACCGCAGCAATTAAATCCAGACGGTCCTCTTTTAGATGTATCGTTCCCCATGTGATGAGATGGAGCTTGTCTGCAATCAAAAGATCAGAACGCCGACAGCTAACAACTCCATCTCCTACACTCAAATAAATTGGGGTGGACCAAACATCTACGAGATCACTCTTTGAGGCCTTTTTCATATTTAAAATAGAGAGGAACGCTCGCATTGCTCCCTTGTTTTTCAGGATAAGCTTATCCGGTTCAATTGTGATATTCGGAACAATCACCTTCGAGACAGAAAAGGGAAGGAGAGGGATTTTTACCCCTTGAGGATCTATACGCATCAAAATTGGTTTGCTCGAACGAATAGCAGATGAGAACCATGAATCTTTTAGCAGGGCCTTTCCGGCCTTTCTATCAATTTTTTGTTCCAGGGTAGCAGGGGATTTTAGGGTGAGCACCCCTTCTTTTATTATCGACTCGAGATGAAGCTTCGTATTGTCTGAGAGCAAATCAACGTCTATGAACCCACAACTCATATTTTCCACAGAGCTTTTTGCATCTATCTGTACACTTTGACCAAAAAAGGCACTGGTGGTCTCTTTATCGGCCGAAAAGAGGGAACTCAAAAGCGAAGTGGGAGTTTTTGCTAGTTTCGCCACTAGCTGTAATTTTGAATCCGGCAATGTTATTCCTGACTTATTCCACCCTTTTTCAAAACTGCCTTCTAAATTGAGATATGGAGGCATATTCGCTGAAAATCGAAGAAAACGATTATGACCATTGAGATCAATATATGCTTTACATTCGGGTATTGGGTCACCCCCCTCCATGTGAATTGGGGATGACGAGAATTTTCCAGACAGGAGTGATGATTCAAGAATGGTCCATATAGAGGCTTTTCGACATATCTGAGACAAATCTACATCACAAGAAGAAATTGAAAACTGTACCTCAGCAGGCCTATTAAGGACCTTCTGGCCGATGCCCAAAAAGTTGGCAAGATGGATGTAGCTTGACGGCGGTAACGTGGCTGAAAAACGGAGAGGGTAGGGGGCTGCTCCTTTGAGACGCATTTCATCGAGAATGAAATGACATCCAAACGAGGTATATGAACATGAGGCGTCAATGTTACAAAAATTGTTTTTCGATGAGAGACCCTCGTACGAAAAATTCATTTTGGCCGAAAACGTATCATCTAGAAAAATGGGCGAGGGAGAAGAGAGAAATGAACTCAGAAAGGAAAGGGGCAGCCCACTAACCAGGGCATTACCGCTAGCCACATAGAGGGGAAAGTTTTTTACTCTACCTGGAATCTTAACTGAAAAGGAACTTTTGAGAAAAGTTTTCTGGGTAGTAGCATCAACAATAGTCGGAGAACAGCTAAGCTCGCGTGTCTTGAAGTCAAAATTAAGAGGCAGCCTTACCCTAAATGCTTGCAAAACTTTTTTATTCGCAAATTGAATCTTTTCACACGCGATCTCCATACCGACCTTAGAACTCGACCGGTTTCCCAGTCGGTAACTCAATGTACAGGGGGAAATAACACAGCGAATTTCAGCGGGTTCCTGAAGAGAGAGAGGGGTCGAGGGTGGTACGATCATGGAAAGAACACTGTTATCTACTCGAAGAGAGATACGTGGTGGAGTTTGAATGATACAGGATTTGGTTCGAGTATCCACAACCAAATCCCGAATATTAACAAAGAGATGCTCGGCAACAAGATCAAGTCGATCCATATTTATAGATCGGGAGATGAAATCATATCTGCCCCCAACTAACAGATTCATTCCATCTTTACCGAAAAGGGCTGAAAAATAGGGCCTTGTTTTTGAACGGGGAGAAAGTGTCGATTTAATTAAAATATCACAGTAGGGGGAGCCGCTCCTCTTTTCAATCGCAAGAGTTGCTCCCCATTTCTCTATGGAAAGATCGTGCCCATCCAGATATACCAAAGGGGAAGAAAGTGTGGCGGTCACAGAACCTGACAACTCTTTGGTAAGACGCTTCCTATCACCAAACTGCGCAATCGGAAAAGAAAGATCAGAGATCGACGCACGTAAACTCACAGGTTTGCCAAGAGTTGTTTTCGGGTTAAAGAGAGACGGGGGAACCGTCCAATCAAAAGAGGCTTGTGTTATCGATAACTCTTGATCGGTGCATAAAAACTGCACTTGATGATTTATCTGCGAGGAAGAAAAAATAATTTTTCCCCAAAGAGACAAGTCGGGTGCTGAAAATTCGGGATACGTAGCAGATAGTAACACCGAACCTGAAATCGTGGGACCAAGGAGTGCAACTAGGGGTTTGTCGAGGGTTCGTTCAGCTATTAGAGGCCAATCTCCCTGGGCCTGTGTCTCTGAGACGATCAGATGAACATTATCTTCGATTTTTGTCTGAATATTCAACTTAACTGACGCTGAGTCGTTATCAGAACGAGCATCAACGGAGACAAGTCCCTTAGTCTCTTCCGCTACACCAAAAATTGACCCGTCAAGAACCAAGTCGACCGTTCTGGCATTATTATTATCAAAAACAAGGGAAAAGGGTGAGACAGAACAATCAATATCAATAGGGGAGAGAAGCTTCCACGAAGACAAATCAAAGGTCGAGGGCACCCTACTGTCTAAAGCAATGGTGGCAGGAGCTTTCAATGAACATTTATGATTAATATATACAGGTAATAGATCAAACATCGTAGGAGATATTTGGCCCTTGAGCCACTGTCCCTCATTGACGGTAAGAGATGATCCCTGGAGTTCCCAGGATAAAGTGGAGACTACATTATCGCTTGCGATAGACGACGAGGCTAAGATCCTCCCATTGGTTAAAGAGGCGTCCAGTCTACAAGTAAGCCAGGCGCCAAAACACTCCCGTGGCAACAGAGCAAAATCCGGAAAAGTTTTATCTAAAATGAGTTCTAAAATATCGGTTGAAAGCTTTTCAAGATTGAGTTTCAAGGTGCCACTTCGCTGAGTCAAAGCGCCTTCACCGCGCAACGAGAATGACATACACGCTTTAGGGAGCGATGAAATTTTAAGTGTACCTGATGAATGGTCATGACGAAGATCCAAGGAGAGATTAAGACCAGAAAAGTCATGTAATACGTCCTCTCCTACTTTAGAAATAAGACGCCCCGAGACTACCTTAATCTTTCCTTTAGGCCATATCCAGGGGTCGGCAGAACGTTTGTCCGCTGTATCACGTTTGGCATTAGATGATTCGTAGCGCTTTAGAGTCTTTTGGCGATCTTCACCAATTTTCTGATGTGTCTTGTCCTGATAGATATAGGCTGTGGGGGAGTAGATGGCTGAAGATCCAAGATTGTAAGGGGACCAAAGAAGAGCATAAAGAGGTCGTTCAATCACACATCGTTTGCAAGTCGCAATTTTACGTTGCTGAGCATCCTTAACCTCAATTCCTTCAATATCAAACCCATGAAACCAACTCACACGAAATGAGTCTGCCTTGATGGTTAGAGAAGAAAAACGATTCACGAGGCAAAGGGAGACCCTTTGCCCAAGTGCTGTTGATGCAAGCGTCGGAGCGAAAATAACAAGGCTTATCAAAAACACGAGAAAAAGGCAGAGCCAAATCTTGAACCACCTTGCAGCCTTCATGCAATATACTCTCTCTCAAAGCCGGGATTTCCAGCAGTATACTGCAATTAAGCAAACTCGTCCAGAAAACAGGAAGCCATTCGACAGAAGTGCCGGAGAACCCGCAGTAGTGCCTCTAACCATGTCTACTCAAATGGGAAAAGAGTCCTGCAGCCACAGCAACTACACCTGTGATCATAGCCGAAATAACCAAACAACGACCACAAGAAAAGGTACGACCATTTTTCTGACTCTTTCTCATTTGATATAGATTTTGGGAGGAACCGCTTCTGGGAATTCCTGGCGCTCCCACAAAGGCACCTAAACTACCTTCTGCAAATCCTACATCTGGATCGTCAGGGGTTCTCCTGGCAGGAGGAGTACGAGGCAAAGTTGCCAAGTTGCTTCCTGAACCTTGCCTGTTGCTCGCCAACGCACCATCTGCCATTGCAACAAAAGGACTACCCACTTGATCAGATGTTCCCATAACACACCTCCTGAAATTTGGTTTCTTCTTGTTTATGTCCCTGTTGTATATGCAATCGGCTACCTATTGTGCAAGGGGATAAGTATACCTGAGTTGGCGCTCCCTTTTTTACCAACGTCTGATAATTGATATTATGTTGTGTTTGTGGGTAAATTTCATCCAGAAGTGTTCAAATCGGAGATTTTGTGTTGCCATATGAAAACCACGCGATATACACTCCCCCGGCAAAACGACCATGCGACCATATGTCGCCATACAACCTATTTTAAAAACGCAGCATAAGGAAAAAAGCCCTATGTCAATAAACGCACTATCTGGCAGTGCATCTGTCAAACCACTTGCGCCCGTCCTTGAAGATACTCATGACGATCTACCAACTCCTGGCCGCGCTGATTTCGATCAAACCGTTTTCGATGTCCTGTTTGAACGCTCTGTTCGCCAACCGTGTTCCACTCCATCACGTCCCAGGCCTATGGCCCTTTGCCAGACAAGACCAAGCAGACACATTTTTTGGAAGAAGGATGAATGGATTTGGAAAGGCCCAGATGTGCATTTTGCCACACTCTCTGCCTACACCTCTCCTGCTCTCCCACCACCACAAACTCCTGCTTTCCCCAACATTCCACCACGATCCCAACCGCTACCTACAGTACAACCCTGTGCCATCCCATTCAGGCCCCAAATACGACAGGGAAGAAGATAGAAGTTACCCGAGGAAGGAGTTGGGCCGTGAGTATACCTCAGCATCTAGACTGAGCTACACACACCACAACTGCGCCCTTCTGACGAACGGATTAAAAAAGAAACTCTTAAAGGAATAGGAGAAAAAAGCATGAGTGTACCTGATGCCACTCTTGGGGGCTTTCATCCACCATATATGCCAACTGGTGACACAACAGCTGACGAAACAGAAGAAAACCAGCCTCCTCTTGAGGGGGGTATGGCTTTTAATCGAGATATCCATCAATGGCTACTATCGAATATTGTCAGAGCGCAGGCAGAGAGTCGCGAGATCCAATCTCTTCTTGATGATGACAGTAAGCACAGAGACACTGATAGGATCAAGGCGCGACTCAGCAAGCTAGAAGCTGAGACGCATGAATATTTCAAACGGATGAATATGTTTATAGCTCTTACGGGCGGCGAATCAAACAAAACGACTTAATGTGAGATTGTAATGGGTGTACATGGTCCGACATCGCTCCATTACCGGCTACCTCGTCTCGTGAATATGGAGATGTGTCCCCTTCGGCATTTCACACAAATTCTACTCCCATTTTTGTCTCTTACACCATCAATGACGCTATGAAGTAGATTGACAAAGACACTCTCGTGATTTTTGATATCGATGACACGTTGATCCTCAACGTGTTTGATGCTGGTCCTCAGCTTACGTTTATTCCAACTCTTTTATCTGGACGAGTCAAGCGCTTTTCTTTTCAATCTCATCTTTTCTGAAAACGCTTAAATGCGCCTTTCTTAGCCGAAAACCTCCCCGAAAGGTTAGCGACTCCCCTACTGAAGAAATACTTTAACGAAAAGGTGATGAAAAATACTTGTTGGAGGAGATTATTGTAAAAACGCCAAAAAGGTCATGAAGGCTACCATAACAGAAAACGATACCGCACACATTGCCTCCTCTATACTGAAATTAAACATTCCCACAATGGCGTATACGGCAAGGAGCTGGAACGCTATAAATTTCATTCTAGAAACTCTACTGAAGGTAGGCATTTCGTTTGCGGCCACCCCTGTTTCTTCTGCCTCCACCGTGCAACAACCAACGGAAACAACAGGATTTGGGTTCAAAGACGGCGTTTTGACTCTCATTCTTAGAAACCAGATGGACTTAACAGAAACAAAAGACAAAGGAGGATTCTTAATAGCTTTTTTGACCGCTATTGGGTTTCCATACAAAAAAATACTCTTCATCGATAATTGCTATAAAACCGTTGTTAATGTTGTCAGAGCATGCTCACAACAAATGATTCCAGCAACTGGAATCTGGTACCGAAAATCAGAAGAGAAGGTTCGTGCTTTTACAGACAGAGAAAAGGAAGAACTGGTAACGTTCTCCCGTGAAAATAACTGGTGGCAGATCGAGCATGATCACGACGATATCCGACGGCATCTGCTCAAACACACTCAACAGGGGTAGCTTTTATCTCCCGCTGTCTTTCATATTTTTGTATGCCATCCCAAGCTGTAAGGCCAACTCATTATCAAACGTCCGTCCTTTCTCGAAATATGACTCCACAAGCGACACATAATAACGCACCGGGGATGGTTATAGGTGCCGTCGTCTAAATCAAACATTTCAGGATAATACGTTTTGAAAAAAAGAGCCTGAGATAGTACCTGGACAAGAGGCTCTTCGACAAATGTCAGCTTTTCTAAATAGGCAGTTAAAAATGTCCTCGAGGGGCTCCCTGAGAACTTTGAAAGCCTTCGACGCCTAACCTTTCTTTCTCTCGAATGCAAGCGTTTCCCCAACAGGACTTGGATAAAAGATTGGCTGACAGGAATTTTTCCTCATACTGCGATCTGCGTACCAGTCCAAACTTCGATTCCCCTACGAAAAAGGCGACGCACAATCATGTAAAACTTCTTTTTTTGCCTTGGCAAACAAAACACCATCTATTATAGGATCTCTCATCCAACTTAAGTAACAATAGAGGCCTTTCATATGTCACTACCAGACGGTTTTCTACCAATACATCAAATACATCCACGAGGTTTCGGCTATGTGAAGAGGAACCAAATAGAAAAGACCATTTTGGCAAATTGTCCCGACGCCCTAATCGGCCATAATGAGATAGACCACACGATCATTGTCTACAACGGCCCTGACTCTTCACTTGTGCTCTCTACGCTTATACAATCGATTGTTGATCTCTCTAACGATCGACTTCTGAGAGTAGAACAAACGTCACAAGATCAGAAAATCTTTACTATCTCCCTGATACCAGAGGATTTTTCGGAACCAACCATTCCCCTGTTTCAAGGTTCTGGACAAACAGCGTTCCTAACGTAAGGTTGGCCAGGTTTAAACCCCTGGCCATTTCCTATTCTGCAGTTAGGTACCACCAACTAAAGACTCTCTTTTAGGTATTAGACATGTCTAAACATGTCTTCTCGTCGAGACTCTACAATCGTAACCTCCATCTGAGATCCCTAACTACAAAATTGGGACACAAATCCGGGTATCTGCGCAATTGAAACCCAAGTTGGGTTTGAATCTATACAACTTTTACGACTTTAACTGTCGGCTCCGTATCAAGAAGAGCATTGGCTCTTTCTTGTACTTTGTCAGCAGAAATACCGTATAAACTTCTTGGATCGTCGCTGTAGTTTTCCGCACGCTCTAGAGGCCGTATATACTGCAATCCCAGGCGCTTCAACATAGCAATTTCTTTATCATTGGTATCGAGCACTGTTGCTGTAAAACTATCCACCGGAGCCCCACCTACACAACATTTGTTTTCGTATAGATACTGTGCAAAAGGCACCATTAAACAGATAGCCTCTTTCGCATACCCTTTTCCCTTATGGTCTTCTCGAACAATTAAACCCGACTGAGACTCTCCTGGCCTATACCCAGCACCAACGGCGATCCGTCCAATAATCGTACCAGTTTCCTTATGAACAATGTGGTAGCCAGAGAAAAGATTGCCGTTATATGGTCGGGATGCATCTTTCTCGAGACGCTGTAAGATCTTTTGCTCGTCCTCGCTCTTTCGGCTGGCATAATTCTGCATTCCTGTTGCGCTCCCAAAAATTCTCGTTAAATCACTTAGCTCATTGCGATCAGATGCAACTGAAAACACTTTTTTTAATTCACCGTGATAGTTTCCCTGAACACTTTCAAGAATTACACGTTCCCCGATTATGCGAACGTAATTAAGTGGTTTTTGTTCCTCTCTATCTTTTTGCCAAATCTCGGCCGTTACGACACCCGTATATTTGCCGACATTACTAAATGGTAAAACATTTACTTCCGAACTCGTTGTCATAACTTTCTCCTAATTTTTTTGCCCATATTTCTTACCAAAAATACAAACAACTTATCTCAGGTGCCAACATTGTTGCCCAAATGCACATTTACTACAATCTCCTTAAATCTCTTAGATTGTGGAAAAGATGAGGCAATCCTCAACGCTGATAATGTTGTGGCTCTTGACACGTCGTGTTGAAAAAACTTTTTTCAATGTGTCCACTGTGCCCTCTAGATCCGTTTTTTGATTACGCTTACTTGGGTAAAACAGTCTTGCTAGAAGCCTTTTAGAAAATGGGGAAAAGTTCCTGAGCTATTGAGAAAAACGACAAAAAAAGAGATACATATCATCGTATCTCTTTGGAACCGGCAATATTGAGCCAGTAGCGGGTATGGCGCAACTGTCCAGTTTTGTAAAGAGCACCCTTTTCAACCAAATCTGCTAAATCACGCGAAGCTGTGGCCCTCGATGTTTTGGTAATGGAGATATAGTTTTCGGCGCTCAGGCCGCCCGAAAAACCTTTTTTCCCTTCAGAGAAAATTCTCAGCAGAACTTTTTCCTGTCGCTCGTTAATTTTCCCCGAAAGAGAGTTCATAAGTCTTGCTTTAGCCATCAAAAAATTCACCAAAGAAAAGGCCTCTTCTTGTGACTGTACTATCACTTCAGCAAAAAATTGCAGCCATTTCCCTACCTCTAGTGTTCTATTGCACGCACCAAGTGCCGAATAGTACTCTTTCTTACGTTTGGTAATAACTTGCGAAACCGCTATCAATGTTGGACGGCCCAAACTTTGCGAAAGAGCCTTTTCAACGAGAGCTCGACCAATTCTGCCATTACCATCCTCAAACGGGTGGATAGTTTCAAAATAAAGATGCGCTATAGCTGCTCTTGCTAGAACAGAATCATCATCTCTTGCATTGTTAAACCAGGTTATGAAAGCTGTCATTTCCTTTTGTACATCTGATGACGGCGGCGCTTCAAAGAAGACTTCGTGTTTATCGTAACGCCTGGAAACTATCTGCATGGGCTCGTTGTGTATGCGGTACTTTCCTCTATCAATTTCTAAATCCCCATCCATTAGCACGTCATGCCATTCATGCAACATTTTGTGGGTCAAAGGCAACTCGTACGTCTCGTATACCAAACACATAAGATCGGCCATCCCTTGCTCTTTAGGAGACGGCCTACCGCCATCTGTAATGACACCAAAATGACGCTGAATTGAAAACTGTAGGCTCTCGCGCTCCAATATCTCCCCTTCAATTTCAGCGCTTTTGAGCCCTTCGGTGCATAAAAGCTCAACAATAAACTCCTTTCTTTTCTCATCGTCTAAGTGCCGTAAAACAGCAAAAGCCCCCCCCGCCCCTTGGAGAAAATCCTTTTCCAAATGGGCTATGGGTTTGAGATCGTATGTATAGTTCGGCCATTCCGGCAGCTGCCAATTCCAAAGCATGAGCTATAGCCCCTCCTCTATAACTCATATTTAACATATTTTTGAGCTATAGAGCAATAAAATTTAAGCACGCCCCCCATCTTCAATGGTTTTTTCGCACACATGAGCTATAGACCCTTGTTCTATAGCTCACATCTGGTGAGTTTTCTGAGTTATAAAGTCGTCTTGTTGAAAGTCGTCTTGTTGACTATTTATTTATCCCCCTCGTTGAGATAAAATACTCTTTATGAGAAAATTCGGGTCATTCTTAATAAAAAACCAAAACATTTGGAGAAAAATCATGGCTTTTGCAATCCCCTTCTCCCCTTCAACAGAAGGCTATAGCTCTGCAGACACGGCATCCGGCCCTACTACCCCCGATCCCGCAACTCCCGGGTGGTCGCAAGGAGGGTACGTCTGTGCAGATCTGCAGGTGGCTCATTTTCTCCCCTTTTTCATACACTTGCCAGAAGGCAGTTCGCAGATAGAAGAGAACGTACTGCTTGAAACGGCAGAACGCCTCATCAAATATTTACGTAAAGCGGGCTCAAATCTTATCCTCAACGAAGATCTTTCTGTTCGGACAGCAGCAGATTTCATTAATGACGCACAGATGTTTGCCTCTCTGCTTAGCGAAGCCTATGATCAGAGTCTTGTTGCGATCTATTCTGATATAGCCGATGAGAACGCCCTTGAAGCCATCGATGCAGAAACAATCGATCAAAGGGCCGACATCGTTCGAGAGAGATTAGTTCAAGAGGCAAACAACTACACAGAAATTATTATCGGTGGCTGCAAGATTGCTTGTCTTCCCCCGGAAATCTGCCTATTACCTCGACTAACCGAACTTGGTATATATGGTCAGCCCGTTTGCTGCCTCCCCGAAGAACTTAAGACAGTCACATCATTAACCTCTCTTGAAATATGCCGTTGCAAACTTACCCATGTCCCCGACTGGATTGGTGGTTTTCCGGAGCTGAAAAAACTCTACCTCACACGAAATTGCTTCTCTCAACTTCCGGATTCTATAGGAAATCTGATACAACTTGAAGAGCTCACGCTCGGTTTCAACACCCGTCTTACCAGCCTCCCCCATTCACTTGCACAACTTACAGCACTTACCACTCTCTCAATCAGCACAGAGCTTCTCGGCCAGCTTCCCGATGAGATTGGAAACCGTATGGGAATCGAACAAATTATGATACCGCCCGAGGTAAACCAAGAAACCGCAATTGCATTCCTGGTTCCACGTGATCGCGCCCCACGGTTTCCCGCTGTGATACGTGAAGAGCAGTCCGACGACGCCATGCAAGAGTAACGGCCCGAACAGAAGCTGCCCTTTCAACAAGGAGGGATTTTTATTGTAAGCTAACTCTTGATACTGAACGTTCCTTCAATGCTTTTTCTAGCTTTTATCAATATATGTGCATCCTGAATGTTTCACTTGTCACATTCGATTGTGTTAAAGCGTGATGTAGGGCGCAACTTGGTTTTTAATCCCCCTGAAGCAAGGGGAAATACAAAGTACGTTTTCTTCTGCTACCAGTCCGTATGAGAGATAGGACAGATCAGGGGGTTAAAATCTTGCTTTTTTATTGAAATCACAATACTTTTATGTCGCCATACGTAGTTGTTAAACTCAAAAAAGGTCATTATGTCAACTTTAAGATCTACTGATTCACCCGCTGTGAAAGCCTTCGATCAGCGCGTCGTTAACACCGTGATGCAACCGTATGTTGATGAAGGTTGTGGTATATGCGAGCAACGAAACACGTCTGGGGAACTAGGGTGGGAAAGCCACTTCAGTCGAACCGCACACTCTAAATGTGTTGGGTTGATTAAAACGGCTGAAAAAGGAATGTGTAATGCGATCAATTGGCTATTTCAAGATAACGAAAAGCGTAATGCTGCATACCGAAATGCGGTTACAGCTGTCCGCGCTGCATGTGAAAAACGAACTATCGAACAATACTGTAAAGACGAAGGAATACGAGCTATAACCAAATTATTCGATACTGTGGGTATTGCGGCGGCTACACAGTATGCAATGTCCTTGACCCCACAACCCAGCTCGAGAGCGGAAAATTTTTACTTTGTGACTTCGGAAATTTTGCTGCGCCACAAGCTTTAAACCCTCAGCGCAGACGATGGTATGACCATAATATGCGAGCATTGCTCTGACGAAATGCAGGACTGAACCTTCCTCTTAATCTCTAAAACCCAAGTGTCCCCTGAAGCTTCTCCTCCATACCAACTCCCAAAACCCTATATATACCCGCCAAAAAGCATCGAGGCTTCTTTTTGAACAACTTTCACCTGCACTCGTAACCTCTTTTTAGGTAGGACAAAGCAGGGCAATTTAATCGATTAATAGTTAAGTGAAGCTGCTGTTTCGTTCTTTGGGACCGCCACGGGAAACATTTTAGGATATATCGCCAAACAAAGGGTCATTGTTCACGAAACGGATGTTGTCCGTGGGGAAATTGAAGAAAAGGGTCACGGGTCTTGCCGACAAATATTTTGGCACTCTAGCAGACTCAAATCAGTCTCTGCCCTCAACTGTCCCCTTCTTGGGGATTGAGTTGATCACTTCAGGCAACCCGTACGATTGCTGCTCAGCTCCTTGGAGAAAATCCTTCTCCAAATTAAGCTATTGAACCGAGATCGTATTCCAAAGCATGAGCTATAGAGAGATGTTCTATAGCCCATGCTTTGGAATGTTTTCGAGTTATAGCTCCAGAAAAAACTTAAGTATCAACCATTATGTTCAAAAAATTAGCACATATTGCTATAATTTCGTCCTTAGATCACCTCAATAAATAAAAAGAGGCAATTAACATGACTATACCAGAATCACCAGTAGCATCCGATTACGAAAGCCACCACTATTATGCAAGCGCCACTGAAGGCACCGTTCACACAACCCCCGCAACCCCCTCCTACTGGTCACCAATACGAGCGCTTATCTCAAACGCGGACGTAGCCCCATACATCCCATACTTTTTTATCCCTCCAGAGGACGACAATCAGCTTGAAGATGTTGTAAATGGCGTGATAGAGGATGCCCTTGAGTTCGTACGCAACTGCGAAGAGTCACAATACTTCGAACAGTTCACCCATTTTGATGTTTCTGATTTTAGTCATAATGCGGATAATTTTGCCAGGCTCCTGAAGGAGGCCTGTGAAGGTAGCCTGCTAGAGCTTTACAGATCATCAGCTATTTCGAACCCCCATGTAGAAATCACAGGAGAGACGCTACAAGAACAAACAAATTGGGTTCGCACAGAACTAATGGTACACAAAGAAGAAATCACTAGTATTGACTTATCCGGGGACTTCCGTGTACCCTGTGTTCCCCCAGAGATTTTCGAATTAACAAGCCTTAGCACTCTTGTAATACGAGTTAACAGGATACGCTGTATCTCAGATGCTCTTGGGAACTTAACAGCGCTCACTAGATTAAACCTTTCACATAATAAACTTACCTGCCTTCCCGATACCCTTGGTAGCCTCTATAACCTAAGGGACCTCGAGGTCTCAAGAAACCCCCTCTCTAGACTACCCGATTCGATTGGAAATCTTGCAGCTTTACGAGAGATTGGCTTGACATTTAACCTCGTTACAGCTCTCCCCACCTCATTTGGCGCCTTAACAGGGCTAACATATATTGTAATAGACGAGTCGCTCATTCATTCGATTCCCGCCGCAATTTCAAATCGTATGAAAGTAGCAACTATCACCATCTACGTCAGCGAAGAAGGCAGCCCCGCAACAATGGACCTTCTCCCCAACGAACAGGCCCCACGCTTTCCAGAGCTAGTGCGTGAATAGAGCGACACTGAAATGCAGGACTGAACCTTCCTCTTAATCTCTAAAGTGTAATTAACACGGCTTAGCAACTCCCCTGAAGTTTTCTCCTCCATACCAACTCCCAAAACCCTATATATGCCCGCCAAAAGCATCGAGGCTTCTTTTTGAACAACTTTCATGGAACCTAGATTGTTCGAAAAGAGATCCAGGAAAGGGTCACCGGTCTTGCAATTACGTATTTTGGCATTCCGACAGGACCCACCATTGGACTTCAGGTCAGCCTTTCGCTTGCTTTGCCTGCAACAGCCCTCCTCGGTGATTTGATCTGGACCTCTGTTTCGAGATCCATTTCTATTATCTTGGAATGCCGCACGTTCAAAAAGGCCTCAAGGCTGCCTTCAAGCATGCCTCCTCTTTTCTCTTGCGTCATCAAAGGATCCCAAAAGAGTACTCTCCCCCCTTCTCGCTTCTTCAACAATAGCCGCGTTAACACCTCTGGCAACCATCGTTATTGCCGATCTTGTTGAAATCGTCCTCTACGAAATTATCTATAGATCCTCGAAAGCATTTATCATCCACCGCTATCACCCACACAAAAAGCGGTCTGACTCCCCTCACTCGTAACCCATGTATCGGCAGCTTTCTCCAGATTTGTGCCAAAGAAGGGACACAGTAGTTTTTAGGGAGGGTCTCTATTCTTTTGTCTTAAGAAGACCCCGCAAAAGAGCAACTTCCGAATCGAGCGTATCGAAACCATCGATAGAGCGGCGATGGCTATGCATCCTACGAAAGATATGATCCGCTTCCTTACTATTTCCAAGGAGAACGCAGCACTCAATCGCCTCTTTGTAAAACTCAAATCGACTGGGCTCAATGGTCTCTGCTGTCAAGTAAGCACTTACTGCCTCCTCGTATAGCCCATTCTCACGAAAGGCCAGGCCAAGACCGTACCAAGAATCTGAGATATAAGGATGAATCTGGCAAAGCAGAGTAAAAGCACGAACAGCATCGGCAGCCTCATGATATTCGAGCATCTCCCAGGCACGCTCAAACATCTTTGTCAGCTCGCGATCTGTTATCCCAAGTACATTCTGAGGAGCCTTACCTTCCAGATCACTCCCCTCTTCACGAAAGAAATTTCTATCTCGAAGCCTTCGTTTCTTTCGCTTAGGATGTCTATGCGAATGCAGACGTCGCATCACGCTTCCTCTTATTATTATTTACCCTAATCAAATAAATAGCGGTCTAAAAGAAATAAATCAAAATAAATCTAGATTTTTACAAACAAATAACATTGTTTACTTAAGGCCAGGGCTCTAAGAAAGAGCATCTGCAGCCACATACCCTACAAGACCACACTCGACAGCAAGGACATGTCCCCCACCTGAATAGGGCGAATGAGCAGTAAGAACCACTTGTGGCATCTGCTCTAACATGCGCATTACGCATCCCTTTCTATGCTTGTCCAGTGTGCTCTCAGCATCATCGATAAGAAAAATCGGCCTGACTCCAAGCCTTTCGGCCATAAGAGCCCACTCTCCAAATCGAAGGGCCAATGTTACAGATCTTGCCTGTCCCAAACTGGCCACAGATTTTAGAAGAGCCCCACCAATTGTCCATTCAATATCATCTCTATGAGGGCCCACAAGAGTTGTTCCCATACGCACCTCTTGTTCCCTCTTAGCCCTATACTGATCTAAATACCATTGAGTAGTATTTTCGGGTGAAGAATGCGTATGATATTTCATAGAGAAAACCCCATGTCCTGGAAAGAGAAGGTGGTAGTTTTCCTCAACCTTTGGAGCCAGGCGTGCAACCGTCTCCCTTCGTTGCCCCACAATATAGGTGCCCGCAATAGCGAGTTGCTCTTCCCAGGCACCAATCGTTGTAAAATCCTGCTTTCTTAGAAGAACATTTCTCTGGGATAGTGCCCTACGATATCGGAGCAAATACCCAACATATCTAGAATCTGTTTGTGCAATTTGCTCATCTAAAAAGCGCCTACGTATCGCTGGAGGACCGAAAACAAGCTCTTGATCCTCAAGTGTTGCCGATACACCAACGAGATTTCCCAATAAAGAGGATGAGGTCTCTTGGGGCTGTCCATCGAGGATAACCCTGCGTCCACTGCCATCGTATGTCAAAGAAACTGTTTTGCGAACACCTTCTGAAAAAATTTGAGCCTCTAACAAGAAACCCTCACTCTCATGCTGGACGAGATCTATAAGTTGATGTGTACGGAAGGAAACACCCAAAATGAGCATGTGAAGCGCCTCGAGAACAGACGTTTTCCCTTCGGCATTCAAACCAATAAGCTCGTTTATGCCTTCACAAAAATGGATAGTCTGTGACTGAAGATTTCGAAAACGGCAGACATATAATGTCTCCACGTTCATCTTTTTCTCTCCCTAGTACAAAGGACCATTACGAGGTCCCAAGACGAAGCGGCATCAAAATGAAAAGAGGTGTTGGGAGGGGATCTAAAGAAGCCGCAAACTCCACATCTGAAAGAACAACAGGATTAAAAGCATCCTGGAAGCCCATATACATAAACTCCCCCTTGCTATGGCGTAAAATATCAAGGAAGAAATGAGGATTGAAGGCAATCTCAAATTTCGGCCCATCATAATTCACCGGCATGGAAACCTTTCCCTCACCAATATCAGCCGTTGTTGCTGCGAGAAGAAGCTCTCCATTTTCCAAAGCAAACCTCACTGAAGCGTTGCCATCAGCAATGAAAAGAGAGACCTGACGAAGCAGTGTGCCAAGCTCTTCTCTATGTAGAGCAATGACAGTATCAACTTTCTGGGGTATAACCCTTTCAACTTCGGGATACTCACCCGAAAGAAGCTTTGTCATTACAATCTTGTCGTTGACCTCTACAGCAATTTTGTCTGCCATTAGGTAGATCGTTGCATCTTCATCTGAATCAGAAATATTTTTCCAGAACTCATCGACAGCCTTTGATGGAATAATACAACTGTAGGTAAGCCCATCCTCGCCTTGTACTGGAATAACAGTCCGCGCCATTCTCTTGCCATCTGTACCAACAAAAAGGGCCGCATTCTCTGTTACACTAAAAGAAACCCCTGTCAGAACATATCTGTTCTCTTCTTTAGAAACCGCAAAAGCTGTTCGATAGAGCGCCTCTTTGAGATCGCGCTGCTTAACTACGATACTTTGAGCACCTGCCAAATCGGGAAGGACTGGAAAATCGGCCCGTGGCATGCCGTTCAATCTAAATGAAGCAGATTCGGTAACAATCTGACTGACCTCTTTATCGTTTGCAGAAATCTCTACGTACGAGACACTCAGCTCCTTCAATAACTGTGAAAAGCGCTTCGCAGGCAGCGTCGTAGCCCCTGATTTACTGACCTTGGCTGTTCCGCTACAACGAACACCAACCGTCAGATCCGTTGCCGTAAAGATAACTTTATCGCCATCGGCTTCAACAAGGATATTTGATAGAATCGGCATCGGGGTACGCTGTGCAACAATATTTTGCAATCCGTTGACCAGGCCGCTAAGCTCATTGCGGGACATAAGAAATTTCATGGAAGAGTACCACTCCCTGTTGTTATCATGTGTATAATGGGCAAAATACTACGCCGAACATGAAGGGTTGTCAATTGTAAATAGTTGATGCTGCACGCTACCACACTCCTCCATTTATGAACATGCTTATGATATAATAGGGCGGCCACTTGGGGACAATCATATATCTTCGTACTCCCCAACCCGTTGCACCCTTCGAATAAAAACAAAAGCCATACTTTTAATTGAAGAATATATATAATAACCCCATATTTATTAAGAGAACACAAGGATTCTTATGACATTATATGAAATAACCTCCATACTAGCTGATGGGTGTAACGCAATTTTTCAACGAAATATGAGAGCAGGTGATGAAGTCCCAATCGAAATTGTTGTTGACAGTGGAGCAAGAGTTTCTCCCCCTTATGAAGGAACAGGCCAGCCCTATGAAACTACCACTTTATATAGCTTGGAAGACACCTTTGATTTCGAGAATGCATTGGAAACAAGAGTCAATAAAGTGTGTCAACACATACTCCACGAAAGCGGTCTTGACATATGTGACATGTTCAGAAAGCTCGGCCCACAGGAGACGAAACAAAAACTCTCCTCCCTTTTAGGCTCGCTCACGCTCCTAGAACACCCCCTTGAGCTTTTTCGACATGTGTATAGGGTCAAAACAGAAAACAGCGTAGTTCTGCTCATGGGAACGTATCGTCTCTCTCTTGGGGAGGGGTCTCGTTGCTCAGATCAACTGTGTTTAGAATACCGAGAAAAACTCCGAGAGATAGACACACCGCCCGTTCAACCACAACCATCTCTCATAGATTGCCCCGAAAAAACTCTCTACAGCGAACTTATCTCTAGAATCGGTGCGATTATGGGTACAAAACGCTTACCGCCACATACCTATTTACCTCTTTCGACACAGGAAACACCAGAGGCATATACAAAGCTTGCTCTTCTTCCCCCCATTGAAACTATCCAGGTTTTTCATGGCCAAACGAACCCTGTCATTCAACCTTTTGGCCTTTTGGGAGCTTATTATGACCAAAGAGTCTTTCTAAGCCAAAATTACATCTCAAAGCAACCCGAAAATCAAACTAACAACCCAAACATGCGAAACAGTACACAGCTTTAGTAGCTTCTTTAAGACTTTTCAGACACTGTTTTCCTGATTGGAAAACAGAAGTTGGGTTTATGTTTGATTTTTTTTCTCAAAGTCGGAGATCATACGTTACATCTGGCAACAAAATAGGATTTTTTCATGACACACGCCGAAGATCCAGCTCTCTTCTTTCCACACGATAGGCAGGCAACCATCGCCTCTCTTGGCAAAGAGACACTTTTAGAAATGCTCAAAGAGATGCTCTCTATCCGTCATTTTGAGACTCGAGCAGAAGCATGCTACCAACAGGGAAAAATCGGTGGCTTCCTGCACCTTTATATCGGACAAGAGGCCATCCAAACAGCGGCCGTTAGAGCCATAGGCCCAGATAATTGGTATATCGCTTCGTATCGATGCCATGCTCTTGCTCTCTTGCTCAAAGAAACCCCTCTCTCCCTTATGGCTGAACTCTTTGGGAAAGCAACGGGAAATGCAAAAGGTCGTGGTGGGTCTATGCACTTTTACAGTGATCGCATGCTTGGTGGATTTGGAATCGTCGGGGGTCAACTTTCGATAGCCACCGGAGCCGCACTGGCCTGTAAGCGCCAAAAGATAAAAGATGAGATCGCCGTTACTTTCTTTGGAGATGGCGCCACAGCCCAAGGGACAGTTCATGAATCGCTTAATCTAGCTGCCATGTGGAAACTTCCCTGTCTGTATATCATGGAAAATAACAACTGGAGCATGGGAACGCCCCTTGAAAGAACTCTCGCTAACTATGAACATCTTCCTGAAAAACTGGCCGCTGCCTACGATATCAAATTCATGAGATTCGACGGTATGGACATCATAGGCTGTTATGCCGGTTTTAAAGAGGCCCACAAGTATATTGTTAGCGAAGGAAAACCCCTATTTATTGAATGTCGAACGGATCGATTCCGCGGTCATGCAATTTCAGATCCAGGTCTCTACCGATCCAAAGAGGATCTCAAAAAATGCATGGAGAGAGATCCCATTCCACTGCTTAAAAACATTCTTATCGAACAGGGATGGATCACTGAGCAGAGCTTTCAGGAGATGGACAAGGAATCTCGCGAACAGATGGCTGCAATTGCCAAAGCTGCAGATAACGAGCCATGGCCTGAAGTTTCGGACCTTGGAAAAGATGTACTGGCACCCGCAAAAGGATAAGGAATAGACAATGCAAGAAGTTGAAATGCGAGAAGCCCTCCGCCAAGCTATCGATGAAGAGATGGAAAAAGATGAGAGCGTCCTCATCATGGGCGAAGAGGTTGGCTACTATAATGGCCCCTACAAAGTAACAAGGGGATTACTCGATAAATGGGGTCCGGAGAGAGTCATTGACACGCCCATCTGTGAAGCGACCTTTGCCGGTGTTGCCGTTGGCGCTGCCCTAACAGGACTTCGTCCCATTGTAGAATTTATGAGTTTCAACTTTTCCCTGCTTGCCTTCGATCAAATTATCTCAAATGCTGTGAAAATGCATTATATGTCCGGAGGACGATTCTCTGTTCCTGTCGTCTTCAGAGGCGCAAACGGAGCCGCCGCCCAGGTTTCGTGTCAACACTCTCACTGCGTCGAAGCTGCCTATTCAAACTTCCCAGGAAGCATTGTTATGGCACCGTCCACACCGTATGATGCCAAGGGAATGTTAAAATCGGCCCTTCGTTGCAACAACCCAGTGATCTTTTTAGAGTGTGAAATGCTCTACAACGACAAGATGGAGATCCCGACCGAAGAATATCTGATTCCTATTGGAGAGGCCGACGTCAAACGTTCGGGGACAGATATCACCATTATATCGCACAGTCGAATGATAAAAATATGCCTAGAAGCAGCAAATGAACTCAAGTCTCAAGGCATTTCAGCGGAGGTCATCGATTTAAGAACAATCAGGCCATTAGATATAAAAACCATCTCTTCCTCTCTTCGAAAGACCCATTTTTGTGTTGTCGTTGAAGAGGGTCATAGTTTTGGTGGAATCGCAAGTGAGATCTGTTTCAATATTCAAGAGGCCTGTTTTGATTATCTCGATGCCCCAATTGGGAGAGTCTGTCAAAGAGATACCCCCATGCCATACTCAAAGGTACTAGAGAAAGAGACCCTTCCATCCGTGCCACGCATTCTTGCCCAAGTCAAACAAACTATGTGCCTTTAGGAGACGATATGCCATTTACCCTGACTATGCCCAAACTTTCCCCAACAATGACAGAGGGTAGTATTGCCAAATGGCACAAGGCTGTTGGCGAATATGTAGACGGTGGAGAGCTTATTCTCGATATCGCAACCGACAAGGCAACTATCGAATACCAAATGCCAGATTCGGGTTGGCTAAAGCATATTATTCTTGCAGAAGGTGATAAAGGTTCCGTTGGAGAACCTGTTGCTGTTTTTACAACCGATAAGGATGAGTCTACTGAAGGGTATGTTCCTGAGTCCCAACGTTTACAAGAAGAGGAGTCCGCCCCTACCGCTGCTCCTACCCCACGACAGCAAGAGGTAACTTTACCGACCGAAAGACCCATAGGAAAAAGAATCCCTGCCTCCCCTCTCGCTCGAAAAATTGCCAAAAGAGAGGGTATCTCTCTCGATGGTATTAGAGGTTCAGGGCCCCGTGGTAGAATCATGAGTAGGGACCTCAAATTTCTTCCTAAAACAAAGGCACCTTCTATCGATATCACTATCCCAGTTGATGCAGAGCAAGTTCCTCTCTCTCCAATGCGCTCAACAATAGCCAAAAGACTCTCTTATTCGAAGTCGACAATCCCGCACTTCTACCTGAGCTTAAAAGCCAATATAACTGCGCTGATTGAGCTTCGCGCCCAATTCAAAGCAGAAGGTAGGCGAGGTACTATCAATGATTTTATCATAAAGGCATGTGCTCGGGCCCTTATGGAACACCCTAATATCCGAAGCTCTTTTATCACTGAAAAAGATCTTACTGCCCATCACGCCCATGCTGATATTTCTGTGGCCGTCTCCATACCGGGAGGCCTTATCACGCCTATTCTTTTCGAAGCAGAAAATAAATCGCTAGAAGAGATCTCTGCCGAAGTTCATACCCTTGCCGACAAGGCAAAACATGGCAAATTAACTCCTGAGGAATATTTTGGGGGTGCCTTCACCATTTCCAACATGGGAATGCTCGGCATCGAAGAGTTTTACGCCATTGTCAATCCGCCACAAGTGGCCATATTGGCCATTGGTGCCGCAGTTCAAACTCCCATAGTCGTCGACAATGCCATTGAAATAGCCACGCTTATGCCGTTAACACTCTCTGCTGATCATAGAGTCGTCGACGGCGCTGAAGCATCAACGTTTCTTCAAAGAGTGCAAAAGCTTCTGGAAGCACCAAAAGGACTTCTAGAGTAAATAGTCGGGCTTCACTCTTTGCTAGAGTGAGCCCGAAATCAAGTTATTTTCAAACCCAAGTTGCGCCCATAACTTCTCTTCAATCGTATGGCCCCTGCCTGCGTGAATGGCTGAACTGATTTCACCACACCAACACGCAAAACAAACAGAGTAAATTCTACTCATCTCTTACTAAATAAACATATTTTAGTAATAAATTAGCATTTCCCAAAACAGGAATGAACGCCTACAATTACTCGCAAAAAAAAACGACGTCACACTAAAACAATAGAGGTGAATTATGACACATGAAATCGGTTCGAGCTTCATGCCATCTTTCCAACTTCCTGCTATCCACTTCCTTGGAGATGATTTCGCTCCGGGTTCAAGCCGGGAAATACAGCTCATTCAAGCTCTGCGTTCTCACAATGCGCTACAAAGACTTTTTCCCTACTTTTATCCTCCTCTACCCATGGGTTTCATCTCTCGGGATGAGGCGAGCCTGGCCGTGGAGGTACTTATAGAGAGAACCCAATATATTCTTGACCACCTACCGGAGGGCATTGAAGAAACATCTCAATTCAATAGGCTATTGGCCGTAGATCTCCTACAAAATCCCGATTGTTTAGAGCAACTACTCCAAACAGCCTATGAGTGCAGTTTAGTGCTGCCCTTTGTCGGTTTCGATCCGCAAGAAATATCCAATCTTCCAGCATCTCGTTGTGGAACACTTCATGATCGAGCAAACCGTGTTCGAATGTGGGCAAAAGAGAGAGCTCAAAATATGACAGGTGGACTCAATTTCACAAATTGCGGCATGCTGTGCCTCCCCGAAGAGTTTTGTCAGTTTTCATGCCTCACATCGCTCAAGCTAAAGAACAATTATATCCAAACACTTCCTCCACAGATAGCAAACCTCACCGAGCTCTACGAGCTCAATGCAAGAGAAAATGCGATTTCAGAGCTTCCCCCTGAAATAGCGGCTCTCGGGAGACTAAAAATTCTCAATCTTAGAGATAATCGGATTGCTGAACTTCCTCCAGAAATTATAAACCTTATCTATCTGAAGAAGCTCGACCTTGGAAATAACAGGCTGAGAGATATCCGCCACGAAATATGTAACCTCCGCTACCTAAAACAGCTTTACCTCGATCGTAATCGACTGTCTCTGGTTCCACATACATTCATGAATCTGATAAATCTAAAGGAGCTCTATCTCGGCGAAAATGGTCTGAGCGAGCTCCCTGGGGATGTTGTGACATTTTTAAATCTTCGAGTTCTTTCCCTTCCGGACAATCGACTCTACTCAATTCCGCCTCAAATACTATATCTCAGGAAACTACAGGTCCTCGATATAAGCAACAATCCACTGGAACAGTTTCTCTATCGAGAGCTCATACGTCATCTTCCAGAACTTCGTGAGCTTTATATAGGCAATCCTGAACCGTCATGCATGCCAATGCCACCACCTGATTGGAGTGAAGACCTCCTATGCCTATCTGTTTACTGTCCATGACCCCATTGCAGAGAGAAGAGTTGAATTCATTTGAACCTACGCCGCCTGAAGACGGGGGATTCTTAGCTTCTTAGCTCCGGTAACCCAGCAGCTCCACAGGCTTTAAGACTGTCGTCCCGGCAGCTCTCAAATTACTTATAGCCTCGTTTTTAGTGTTGATCGCGGCATTCACATCGCGACCTATTTCAAAACCACAACGGGATGCAGCCATACTGTTTTTCTGGAAAATTGGATCAATGGCACCCACAAAAGCATACCAGTTTCAATAACCAAATTTTATATCTGACAAGAAATCGGGGAAGATTTTTATCTATAAAAAGTTTACAATGGATAGAAACCAAACCGTTTTTTACGATGAACGACGTTATTAAAATCATTAATGCTAAAACAAATAACCTCAAGGGAATCTCCTGCTCAATCCCCAAAGGAACGCTTTGTTGTGTAACAGGTCTCTCAGGCTCTGGAAAAAGCTCTTTTGCCTTTGACACCCTCTACATTGAGGGACAACGACGGTATGTGCAAACCCTCACCTCACATGCAAAGAGAATTATCGCCAACCTTCCCAAACCCGAAATTGATGCGATATCAGGCCTCACCCCAACAATATCGCTCTCTCAAAAGACAACGGCAGGAAGCCCGCGATCAACCGTCGGAACACTCACTGAAATCTATGACTATCTCCGTCTTCTCTACGCAAGACGTGCAATTGCCTTTTGCCCAATGAGTCACGAACCTGTTCAGAGTCAAAGTCGAGAGCAAATTGTCAATGAAATCTCTTCGCAGTGGTGTGGGCAATCTGTTACCCTCCTGTCTCCTCATCTTCGCCATAAAAAAGGAACGCTAAAAGATGAGCTCTCTAGTCTTGAAAGAAAAGGGTTTTCCCGAATTCGCCTCAACGGATCTATATGCCGCATACAAGAATGCACTGATCTCGATCCAGCTATAGCCCACGACCTTGACGTCATCGTAGATAGGCTCATCATCCGTGCAGATAATCACGAAAGGCTCAAAGAATCGGCTGAAACAGCTCTAGAAATGAGTAAAGGGCTGCTTATCATCTACACAGAAGAAGATGAGAAACTCTTTTCCGAATATGCTTACTCTACAGCATCGGGTATTTCGTATCCGCCCCTAGAACCCCAAGACTTTTCCTTTAACACCCTCAGAGGAATGTGCTCAGAGTGTCAGGGACTTGGGGTGTCACACACATTTATCTTGGACAAAGTCATAGACCCAGAAAAAAGCATCAAAGACGATTTTTGCCTTATTGCAGGATCCTATTCAACCATCTTTTATCAAAATGTCTACGACAACCTCGCCCACCTCTTTGGATTCTCAGTAGATACACCATGGAAGAACCTCTCCGAGCAGGCCAGAAGAGTTCTTCTCCATGGAACCGAAAAAAAGTGGACGAGAATGACGTTCATCAACCCAAATACCGGATCGACGTGGAGTAATACCATTTCCTGGCGCGGCATTATCCATGAAGCCAAAACCAAATATCACGACGCAAAAACCACGCGTAATAAGCAGCGATACGAACAATTCATGAGGATCGGCAGATGCTCTTCGTGCAAAGGAAGTCGAATTAAACCATACCCTGCGGCTGCAAAGCTATTTTCAAAAACAATTGGAGAGATCCTTGAAGAGCCAATCGAACAGGTTCATGAATTTTTTACCTCAGCGCTAAAAAGTAATCCCTCAGATGAAATCATCAGGCATATCGTATCCAAACTCCAGTTTTTACACGACGTTGGCCTCGGCTACCTAACTCTCAACCGTGGGGCAACCACTCTCTCCGGGGGCGAATTCCAACGAGTTCGACTCGCTTCACACATCGGAAGCGCTCTTGTAGATATCACCTATATCTTAGATGAGCCGTCCATTGGACTTCACCCAAGAGACAATCAGAAACTTCTCTCAGCTCTTTTTCACCTCAAGGAAAAGGGTAATACGGTTGTCGTTGTCGAGCATGATATTCCCATCATGCGAGCATCAGACTATATTCTCGACTTTGGTCCAGGAGCAGGCGAAGAGGGGGGGAAGCTTCTATACGAGGGCCCTCTTGAGACATTTAAGAACACCCCATCTTTAACCTCCGACTATCTTTTCGGAAGAAAAATAATTGCCAGACCAACACAAAAAAGAACGCTCGGGAAAAAACGCCTCGTCCTAAAGGGAGTCTCTCATAATAATTTACAAGAGATTACCCTTAGCATCCCAGTTAATACCTTTACCGCCATCACGGGTGTCTCGGGTTCCGGAAAAAGTTCACTCATTTTAGATACTCTCTATCCCGCTCTTTCAAACATTCTCATGGGATCAGACATTGAAACAGGGGCCTATGAAGATTTACGAGGAGCTACCCACTTCAACAAAGTCTTGCACATTGACCAATCCCCCATCGGCAAGACCCCCCGATCTACCCCTGCCACGTACACAGGAGTTTTTAATGAGATTCGATCTCTCTTTGCCTCACTACCCGAAAGCAAGTCTCTCGGCTGGACGCCGGGCCGCTTCAGTAGCAATGTAGAGGACGGGTCTTGTTCAACATGCTCTGGCCTCGGTTCTACATGTATAGATATGGACTTTCTAGAAGAGGCATGGGTAACGTGTGAGACATGTAAAGGCAAACGATTTGATCCCGAAACTCTGTCTGTCCACTACAAAGGGAAATCAATAGGTGATATCCTCTCCATGACCTGCTCACAAGCCTTTGATTTTTTTGATTCTATTCCAAAAATCAGAAGGAAACTCAAAACACTCTGCCAGATTGGTCTTGGATATCTTCAACTGGGGCAATCTTCTACAACTCTTTCTGGGGGCGAGTCCCAGAGGTTAAAAATCGCCCGAGAGCTCTCTCGTCCAAATCCTGGAAAGACAATCTACCTTCTCGACGAACCAACGACAGGCCTTCACGCTCACAATCTCGCCCAACTACTCGAGATTCTTCACGCTCTCGTAGATGAAGGAAATACGGTAGTTGTGATCGAACACAACATGGATCTTGTTAAAACAGCCGATTATGTAATCGACCTTGGTCCCGAGTCAGGACCATCAGGCGGAAAGATTGTGGGTGTTGGACGACCTGAAACAATTTCGCAGCTATCAACACCGACAGGAAAAGCTCTTCAAGATGTTTTTTCTCCTCGGGGCTACACCCCTCTCCCCCCGCCTTCTATTGAGAAGAAAAGCTCTATTGAGATTAGAGGAGCGCACCAAAACAACCTGAAAAATCTTTCCCTTTCCCTTCCCAAAGAAAAACTCATTGCAATCACGGGACCATCAGGATCTGGAAAAAATTCTCTAGGATTTCAAACTCTTTATGCAGAAGGACAACGCCAGTACGTCGAATCCCTCTCCCCTTACACTCGACAGTTTATTTCTCAAAGGCCACGACCAGCTGTTGACCTTATCTCCGGCGTATCCCCATCGGTGGGCCTTGAACATACTCTCCATATTTCAAATCGAAGAAGTACTCTTGGAACAATTACTGAAGCGTACGATTATCTGCGTATATTGTGGGCAAACCTAGGAACAGCCTACTGTCCAAAAACAGGATACCAAATTCGGCAAATAACTCCTGAGTATATCACTGATGTAATTTTACAGCTTCCTCCTAAAACGAGAGTTCAAATACTCGCTCTAGTGGAGACAACAACTTCACTCCCCCACCAGATCTCACAGTTGCGACACAAGGGATATCACAAAATATATCTAAACGGAATAATTCTCGACGAAGAGGCGCCACCATTCGCTCTAAAGGGCAAAAAGCATACCCTCGAAGTTGTAATAGATAGGTTGTGTCCCAATGGACAAGAAAGGAAGCGTATTCTCGGATCTCTTGAGCAGGCTCTCAGACTCACTCAAGACAAGGTAACGCTCCTCATAGGAGAACAGAAAAAAAGCTTTAATCTTGCCTTTAGTGTTCCCGAAACTGGTGACTCCTTTCCAAACATCACCGCGCAGACCTTTTCTTTCAATTCAACACACGGACAATGCTCAGCATGCCATGGTCTGGGTTCTCGCCATACCATTGACCCACTTATTCTTAAAACCCCACCTGCAATGAGCACTATTGACCTTATAGAGCAACTTCTCGGAACGCGACCACACAAGGCATTACGGGCCATAGACATACACCCTAAAACGCCCATTGGCCACTTGACACCTTCGCAGCAATCTGCCCTGTTTTTTGGAACAAAAGAGTGGAAAGGCCTTCAAGATGCCATCGATGAGGATGAAATCGAAGACCTACCGAATTTTTTCCAGGACGCTCTTTCAGAAAGCCAATGCCCATCATGCATGGGCACACGCCTCAGCCCACTTGCCCGCAACGTTACGCTCTGCGGCCTTTCTATTGCTGATTTTTGTTCAATGCCTATCTTTGAATCTGCTTCGTGGTTCAAGCACCACATCAAGAACCGCTCCTATCCTAAACCGATAGAGAGGATACAGCATGAAATCGAGCAGAGATTCGCCTTATGTGAAAAACTTGGGATTGGCTATCTTTCCCTCTCTCGATGCGCGCGCTCTCTTTCTTCGGGGGAGGCACAGCGTGCTCGCCTCGTTTCACAAATTGGATCAGATCTTTCAGGTCTCACCTATATCCTCAACGAACCCTCTGCTGGCCTTCATCCCCAAGACAACGAATCTCTTGTGGAAGTTCTAAAAGAGATAAAAGCGTTGGGAAATACTGTTGTGCTCATTGAACATGACCATCAGCTCATTGAAGCATGTGACCATGTCATCGAAATGGGAACAGGCAGTGGAAAAGATGGCGGAAAAATTGTCTATGAGGGAAAGCCGCAGCAAGAACCCAAAAGAGCATTACCATATACAGACGTCAACACAAAAGCACCTCAACTTGACCTCAAGAATGTTTCTCACCACAACATTAACAATCTATCATGCTCCATCCCTCTAGAGACAATTGTTGGAATTGTTGGTCTCTCCGGGAGCGGAAAATCCACACTAGTTTTTGATATTCTTGAACCAACAATACAAGCCCACCTTGCCAATACCTCTTCCCAATATAAGGTAAAAGGGCTCGAAGCGATCAGGCGGCTTGTTACCATTGATACCCGCGAAACCCCTCGCACCGTGAGATCTGATGTCTGTAGCTTTCTTGGAATTTCAAAACCAATAAGAGATTTCTTTTCTTCCATTCCAGAAGCAAGAGCAAGGGGCCTTTCTCCAGCTCATTTTAGTCCATATCACCATCTAGGAATGTGTAAGACATGTCGAGGACTCGGATACAAAAGGGTCGATATGTATTTTCTTCCCACCGCTCACACCACGTGTGATAGCTGCCATGGCCTTCGTCTGAATCAAACATCATTGTGTGTTGAGTATCAAGGCCTTAACCTAGGCCAGCTTCTCAGCCTCCCCATAAAAGAGATCTCAGCACTTTTTACAAACCACCCAAAAATTTCCACTCTGACACGTGCTCTTTTAGAAGTAGACCTTGGTTATCTCACCCTGGGCGAAGAGATGGCTTCACTTTCTCTGAGCCAATTACAAAGAGTTCGAATAGCTGCCGAGCTTGCACGTAAGCGAAAAACGCCAACTCTTTATTTGATCGACGAGCCCTCAAAAGGGCTTCATCAGAAAGAGGTAGACCACCTTATCGAAATCCTTAAAACATTCCGAAATAGTGGGGATTCCGTTATTCTCATCGATCATAACCTAGACCTTATAGCCTCATGTGAGTATCTTATTGAACTGGGTCCTGGTGCCGGTAATAATGGCGGAAAAGTTGTGGGAACAGGCTCCCCTAAAATGCTTATGAAAACGAAAAACTCTCCAACAGGTCGGTTTCTTCGCAAGAGTCGAGGTTGAAAATGGATGATACAACGATTGAGGTAAAATGCCCTTTTTGCCAATCGGCATTTAAGAGAAATCGTGAGCGCGAAAAAAAACATCCGATTCAATTCTGTGCCTACTGCGGAGCCCGTCTACAGCCAACTTCAGCGCACTCGCTTATAGACAATCACGCCATCCTTTTAAAAGAAAATAAGCCAGGTCCTGACGAAGTAATGGGGAGCATTGGCCAATTTCTTCTTCTTAAAAGTATCGGCAAGGGCGGTATGGGAGAAGTCTTCTTGGCCTTTGATACCGTTTGTGGACGACGAGTAGCCCTCAAGAGAATTCGTCCCGATCTTGTTACAAGTCCTCAGCTTAAAGAGCGGTTTATTCGCGAGGCACGTATCACAAGCCAGCTCATTCACCCTTCGATTATCCCTATCTACTCCATTTTTATAGAAAAAGATCTCATCTACTACACCATGCCTTATATCGCTGGACAAACCCTAAAACAGATCCTGCGCCAAGCAAGAGAAAGTGAAGTCGATCACAAGACATCGATCCCAAGTCTTGTACGCCTCTACCTTAATGTTCTTCACGCTGTCGCCTACGCACACTCTAAGGGAGTTCTTCACCGAGATCTCAAGCCCGAAAATGTCATCGTTGGAACATATGGAGAAGTTATCATCCTCGACTGGGGACTTACAAAATTGATCGAAGAGGCCGAAGATGAGCAAGATGAGGAGAATTTATCACGACGCCTTACTCGAATGGGAAAGCCGGTTGGCACGGTTGCCTACATGGCCCCTGAAAGAGCCCAAGGAAATCCTGCTTCACAACAGACAGACGTTTATGCTCTTGGCGGAATCCTCTACCAAATTCTAACGCTGAAGCTTCCATTTTCTAGAAAAAACATGCAAAACTTTCTTAAAATCTGTGCTACAGAAGAGTTTGTTCCCCCTGAGGTCCGAGCTCCCTATCGCGATGTTCCTCAGGCCCTTTCTGAGATAGTTCGAAAATGTCTAGAGCCAGACCCCAAAGACAGATATGGTAGCTGCGATGAACTGATAGGCCATATTGAGAGTTTCTTAGAGGGACGTTCAGAGTGGTTTCCGGTTAAAAAGCTACAAGTTACAACCAAAAAAGACTGGGAGTTCCAAGAGCATATCCTTCTCGCTGAACATACAGCCATCACCAGGTCGTCAGAACTTGCCGAGTGGTATGGCCTCATGATCTCAAAAGAGACATTCACTGAAAACGTTAGACTCGAAGCTGATATAACTTTTGGTCCCCTTTGCCGTGGTATCGGCCTGATTGTTGGGGCGCCTAATGCGCAACAGCGCCATCAGTTGACAGATGGATATTGTTTATGGCTGACAACAACAAGAGAAAAGACAAGAAGAACAACTCTTCTTCATTCATCCGTCGCTGTATTTGAGGCACCCGATCTCTATCTTGAACCAAACCTCACTTACCGTATCTGTATCGAGAAAATCGATCAGACCATCAACCTAACGATCAATGGAATACAGCAGTTTTCGTATGTTAGTCACTTTCCCGTCGTTGGCACACATATCGGCCTCCTCACTCAAGACAATGATTTCGAAATCGGTCCACTACAGGTCTTCATTGGCAGCCAAAACATCATGGTCAAGTGCCTAGCGGTTCCAGATGCGTTTTTTGCCAACGCCAACTATAACAAAGCTCTAACAGAATATAGGCGTATAGGAGATTTGTTTTCTGGAAGAGCAGAAGGGAGAGAGGCCTTCTTTAGAGCGGGACTTACTCTGCTTGAAAAAGGGAAGTTACAGTCTGATCCTGAAAAACGCGAAGCATTTTTTGATCATGCGCGTAGTGAATTTGAAAAACTGCGCCAGACTCCTGCTGCTCCTCTCGAATACTTGGGTAAAGCGCTTATCTACCAAACAACTAACGAATATGAAGAAGAGATAAAATGCTTTGAGCTTGCCTTCAGGCGCTATAAGGAGCTTCCACTTCTACAAGTTATTGTCGAACAGGTTGTCTTAAGAATGCACGAGACATCCAGATACCATCGGGTATTGGCCTATTCGTTTATTAGCCTAGCCATACGTTTCTTTTCAGACATCGCGGCCAAACCATCTTCTAAAAAGCTTTTTGATAGTCTTCATAAACACTGGGAAGTTCCCCCCTTCCTCCTCTCTCGTGGCGATGAGGGAGAGGAGCAGCTTAGACTGCATAGATTTTGCCTGGGAATCTCATTCTGGCTCGAAAAGCCTTATATCGTGCGTGAAATTCTAGACAAGCTTATTGAAACCCCTGTTCTTCCCATCGCCCATATTATCGACTGCCTTGTCCTCTTTTCTTTTTTCAACCAAACAAACCTCCTTGCAGATGGGCTCAAACGATGGAAAGAGCTTCTTTGTTCAGACGAGCAAAAAAAATATACCCACCTATTTTCCTGTTTAGAGCTTCTTCTCATTGGCGATCCTAAAGAGCTCTATAAGGAGGCTCAAAAGCGGCTACTAGAGACCCCGCCCCGCGATCTCGAAGCTCATATCTTACTTCTACTAATGGAAAACTTTTTCAAAAAAAAACAGTATCAGTTCTGCTTGGATCTCTATGAAATCAAGGGTTCATCACATTGGTCAGACCAACTCCACGATGAACTTCTTGCCCGTGCCATCGAAGCCGCTCTTTTGCTTAACCAAATAGACAAAGCGAGCGCCCTCCTCAGCAGTGTTGATAAAGAACGCTGGACTAATGAAGAGAGCTCTCTTTTCTTCTCTTACGGCTGCTTTCTTGCAGCCTCGCAAAGCCTTGAAAGGGCCATAGAACACTTCGGACAAGTGCTCGACGCCCCATATCCTAGATCGTGGATTGTCGGAGCTCATGTTATCAGTGGAAAACTACGATTGACCCCCACAGGCTGGCTATCGCGCTCATTTGCATATGAGAGATATATGCTAGAGCGCCAACTCAAACTCTTTCGACACATCACTCATGATCCTAAGGTGCCCGGTATCGACTATCTTATTCAAAAAGAAATCCCTTAGGCTCTGTACACTTGCAAATGAAGCAACGAGGAATTTTTTTGCTCAAACGCAAAACAAGAAAAATAAATTTACCACAAATTATAAATTTTAGTTTTTAACAACCGGATCGCGAATTTTTCTGAATTTTCCAATCAGGCACGCAGATAATTTTCAGAAAATAGGCAAATAAAGTTTCAATAAACAAAAAAAAACTTTTCTGTGAAACCGACCTCCTGCTGATGTTTCGATTAAAAAAACATAAAAAACGTAAAATTCATGTTTGCAAAAATCGAGCGGTTGAGTAAGGTCCCGATTGATCCTCGCCACGTGTCAGTATGTCGCGGTAGGAGATGGGGAGATTGATAACATTTCCAATACGTTAGGACATTCCAATGTACTTAAAGGAAAGGAAGGCAATCGAAGAAGATGACTCTGTTCACGAAAAAGTTCGCAATATCTTAAGTGATCATATAGGATATGTGTTAGTAACGTGTCGTCCAGCAGGAACATCATCAACAAAGCTCGAATTAGAGTTTTCATTTGATGGAGATCCAGATCTTGCAGAGATCATGCTAGATGGTGCACAAGTTTATTTTGATGAACGGCAAGTTGCAGAGCAGGCATGAACTTAAGTGGATTTGAGGAACTTGTCTTTCATAGACGAGCGACAAGAAAATTCAGATCAGAACAAATTCCCGAGGAGGTCCTAGAACGACTTCTTCGGGTCTCTCAAAGGTCCCCATCGGGATTCAATCTCCAGCCGACCCATTTTTATATAGTCAAGCAAGCAAAAAATAAAGAGGCCATCCTCACGCCCTGTATGAAACAGCAAGCCATACATTCAGCTCCAATTGTTATTGCTTTTGCTGGCGACAGAGATGTGGATCAACACCATTTTGAAAAGGTCTCCTTACAAGATCAAGAATGTGGCGCCATTACAGAAGAAGAGCGTGAAAATTACCGACTCTTTGTCGATATGAACTTCTCTCACCGTCCCCTGGGAATGGGTTGGGTTACTAAAGCCTTTTTTGCTCCCTTTTTGCGCCTTCTCTCCCCTACCCCCTCTCTCCCGGCTGTTCATAAGCGTGAATGGCTCTGTACGCACATAGGTCTCTCAGCCATGACTTTCATGCTCGCAGCAGAAAGTGCTGGCCTTGCAACCTGTCCCATTATGTCATTCGATGAGCACCGCCTGAAAAAGGCTCTCTCGATTCCGAGAAAGTTTATAGTCCCTCTCATCGTTGCTTTGGGGTATCCTGAATCACGACCTTCAATGCGGAGCAGGTTGCCACTGGACGAAGTCGTTCACTGGAAATAGAGAGTCTTTACATAGCGGGTAAAGAACACCCTGTCCTGCCTTTGAGTGGTTGTGCTCGGTTATGTTCAAGCGTGATATGGGCAACTTGGGTTTTATTTCCATCTAACACTCCACCTCTGCTACGCGAATATCCAAAGCATAAACTGTTGACTCCAGGTTAATAGATCCTGTATGGGTTGTACATTGTCTATCCCCACCCTTTTAAGGAGGAATCCTATGCCACTCGTCCCCATGCGAGCTCTTCTCGATTACGCCAAAAAGCATAAATTTGGATTTGCAGCTTTTAATGTAAACAACATGGAACAGATCCAGGCTATTTGTGAAGCAGCCCATGAGATCGAGGCCCCTGTGATCATCCAGGCAAGTAGAGGCGCTCGAAAGTATACCGACGATGCTTTTCTTCGTCATCTCATGCTTGCCGCCGCTGAACTCTACCCCGATATTCCAATGGTCTTACACCAAGATCACGGAAATAGCCCTCAAACATGTATTAGCGCCATACGTCAGGGATTTACCAGCGTGATGATGGATGGCTCACTCGAAGATGATGGTAAAACTCCCTCCTCTTACGAGTACAATGTCGCTGTTACACGCCATGTGGTCGATGTTGCTCACTCTGTCGGTGTTTCTGTTGAAGGAGAGCTTGGTACCATTGGCTCCATTGAACGCCTTAGTGCTGGAGAACAAGAAGACAGTCACGGCGCCGTGGGCAAGCTCACCATAGAGCAACTTCTTACGGATCCCGATCAGGCTGTTGACTTTGTTAAGCAAACCGGTGTTGATGCACTCGCTATTGCCATTGGGACAAGCCACGGCGCGTATAAGTTTACAAAGGAACCGACAAGTGACGTGCTTGTTATTGACAGGATCTTAGAGATTCACGAGCGCATTCCAGAGTGCCATCTAGTCATGCACGGCTCAAGCTCTGTGCCGCAAGATCTACTCAAAACCATTAACTGTCATGGTGGTTCAATTCGGCAAACTTGGGGTGTTCCGGTTTCTGAAATCCAGCGCGCGATAATGGCTGGTGTAAGGAAGGTAAATGTTGATACTGACATTAGGCTTGCCATAACAGCCGCCATTCGAACGTACTTCACTGAACATCCAGAAGGGTTTGACCCAAGGAGTTACCTTCAAGAAGCCAGGCAGGCCGTAAAAAGAATCTGTCGAGAGCGTATGGAACAGTTTGGACAGACAGGTCATGGACCAAAAATCCCCCATGTGACATGTGAGGAGATGGTTAAGCAGTACAGTGCAGGTGTATACGGGGAAAGTGCCAAGCCAAGAAATGTCGAAATAGACTAAACAAGGCTCCCCGATAAAGCATAGAATTTGATACCATCGGTGTAAAAATGGCTCAAGTCCAGCATGAAAGGGATCTCTTATGAGATTAGAGGAGAAGTTGTCCCAACTCAATGATAATGAAACCACCGCTTTTAAGGGGTTTCTACCTCTCTTTGTCAAGACGCCATCCCATCTGCAGGTCTCTTGGCTGGGGGATAGAAGAGTCTCTTTTGAAGGCTATGAGGGGTCTGTTGCTTTAGACCATCTGGCTGATTGTTTTATGAAGTCCATTAATCCTGAGAACCTTTCTTTACAGCAACGCTTGGATTGGAATGGGTTGTGGGACAAAGTTGAACATCTTTACGACAAAAGCGACACTATTCTAGCAAAACTTTCTCGACTATCTGAGAAAATTCTCTCCGTGATAAATCTGTTGAGGTTGTTACCCTGTAAAAGATACTTCGAAGCCCACATGAGAATTAGGGGCCGTGGTCCCTTTGGCAATAGACAACCTCTTTTCTCCTTTTCTCGAGAAGAATTTAAAAAACATTGGCCAGGGTGCACTCCAATAGAGTGTGATTCCAGATACGTTGTCGCCTCAAGAGAAATGGTGGAAGAGTTGCTAATAAGGGAGAGTAGAACAAGGTAATTGACGCCACGCTTGATCAATAAAAACTATTGAGAAGATAATTTCAATGACAGCTCCACGATTAGCAGAACATCTAGAGGATATCAGAAGCAATCCTCAAACCTCTCTACATGAGTTTCAGCAGCTCTTCAAATCGAACCGCACGTTTCATACTTCGTGGTGGGGCGAGCGATTTATTTCCTTTGCAGGATATTCCAGTATGATATGTCTCGATGAAGTGAGCGACGTATTTATAGACTCTATCACAGCAACGAATGGAACCGAAAGTCCTCTGCAAGATCGATTGGCCTGGCTAAGGCTTTGTACTACAGCACGCGCCCTTTACGAGGAAGCGGATAAAACATCAACGGTATTTTCAAATTTCCTTAATGCCCTCCACCTTCTTAAGATGCAAACGTTTCGTTTTGGTAACGAAAAGGAAAGGGCTCCCGCAGAATTATTACTAAAACAAATAGGGGTTGAAGAACCTATCGAAACCATCGTTCTCTCGTTTAGGCCCCATCGGGCAAAAGAACTCTTTTCTGACGATGAGAGCCTATACAGGAAAATTCCCACTAGAGAGGGGCGATTCTTGTATGTCGTTACAAAAAAGATGCTAAAGCAGGCCATAAAAGACGAGAACGAGCGTCTTGAAACCGCTCGAAATCGTCAGAGAGCTGTTTCGTTCTCTGGATTGGGAGGTGCCACTTCACCACCAGGAACTCTCGCACGACAAAGAACTTTTTCATTTTCTAGGCCGACAACAAAGGCGACCGGTTTACCACCATATCAGGTGTAGTATACCCTCACCCCGCTCCATTTACGACTGAAAACAAACGTAACAGATGACAAAAAATTCTCTTCAAACAAGCTGCTACCTTGCTTGAAATTACCCGTTTCATTACGTTGCCCAAAATGCGCTGTAAAGAGGAAAAGGAATGCGACTAGACGAAGCCCTAAAAGAGATCTCACCCAAAACAGCACTCTCCTCGTTTTCAACCCTTCTTCAACACAAACCATCTTTCACTATCTCATGGTCCGGAAATCGCTTTGTCTCTTTCGCCGAATATGGAGGAACCGTCCCTCTAGACTCTATAGCAACTGTTTTTATCAAATCGGTAGCTAGCGAAATCACAGGTCGCCAATCCTTTTCCGATCGACTGCACTGGTCAAATCTATGCGAGGGAATACAACAGCTTTATAGTGAAAGCAGAAAAGATTTTTCTTTATTTTCCAGAATTCTTCTCTCTGCCCACCGGTGGCGTATATGGTTCAGGGCAGACCCAGAAGAAACCTCCCTTTGCTTCGAGTTTCTTCAAGCTATCTGTAGGTGGCGTATATTTTCTAACAAAAAAGTCTTCAGGATCGATCTTCTCTTATATGAACTTAGTGTGGCCTTTTTTCAATGGCATATGTACACCCTCCGAATGCGGGAAAAGAGCACTATTTTATTTTCACAACCGTTTTCGGTACCCATTGATCTATCTGAAACTGATCCTGAAATAATAATCATGAATAACAACCCGTTCAATCTAAGCGAACGAATACGAGCAATAAGTTCGAGACAATTTGAGATACTTTTCTGTGGGTACGGCGCCGAGCGAGAATTTTGCTTTCCTGGTGGATCTCTTCACACTATTCCACAAGAACAGCTAAATCGAATGGCACGAACGCACAACCTCTAGAGCAATTATATCTATTCCCCACTGGTAAAGTGATGCGAAAAATGACCCAAGGTGTCTTGCGATCAAGAGACATATTGAGATACAGTTGTGACGAACATAAATCAGGAGGCGTTAATGATCGGTCGAAATGATCCGTGTTGGTGCAACAGTGGAAAAAAATGGAAAAAGTGTCATTTTCCCTCCCTACCTGAAACTTCAGACTCATCCTCGCAAACAAAATCATACCTGAAAAAGTGGGGCATCCTCCTCAAAACACCTGAGCAAATAAAGAAAATCAGACAAGCTAACCACCTGGCAGCTGCTCTTCTCGACGAGGTATGTGAAAAAGCTGTAGAAGGGGTGACAACTGGAGAGTTAAATGATTTTGCCCACAAGCGTATCCTCGAGGCCGGATCCGTTCCCGCCTCTCTCCATTACGGATCACCCCCCTTTCCCAAAAGCATCTGTACATCACTCAATGAAGTTATATGTCATGGAATTCCTGACAACACACCTTTGCGCTACGGAGACATTGTCAATATCGACCTCGCTGTTATTTTGAACGGCTATTTTGGCGATTGCTCAAAAATGGTGGCTATTGGAAAGGTCAGCGAAGATAAAAAGAGAGTCTTTGATGTCTCACTCGCATGTTTGAAAGGGGCTGCTGAGATTCTTAAGCCTGGGCTTTTAATCTGCGATATCGGCAATAAAATAACAGATATAGCAGAACAAAACGGCTGTGGCGTTGTGAGAGAATTTGTCGGCCATGGTGTGGGGGTTAAGTACCATGAACCCCCTCAAGTTCCTCACTGCCGAAATCCTGTCCGCATTCCCCTTGCTGCAGGAATGACGTTTACAATAGAACCCATGATAAATGCTGGCGCAGCAAGTCTATATGTCGATGATCGCGATGAATGGACAGCTCGAACCAAGGATGGAAAACCGTCGGCGCAGTGGGAATGGACATTTCTCATCACAGAAGAGGGCTCCGAAATACTCACTCCTTGGAGAGAAACTACCTGCGAACAAGAGTAACTTTTCGAAATACAATAGTCATGAAAAGGGGAAACTCTTTTCTGGCTCTGTTTTCCCACTTAGCGGCCCTACCGGTACTCTTTTTAGGCGAGCACCACTCTTCAATTGTCTCTATGAGAAAGCCATTTTTTGCTCCCATTTTGGTATAGGATGAAAGAGGATTGTGAAATGACCAGGTTGCACTCTGATCCTTTCCCGGGTGAGTAATAATAGGGATACGCTGAGGGGTCATATATGAAAAGACCTCTCGTGACTGTCTCTGGCTCTTCTCGTCAAAATTCCACCGCGATTGTCTTGGAATACGATAATAGGGATGGTTAAGAACGAAGATAGCCCGCCCCCCCTCTTCCATATAATAAGAGAGCTCTTCAAAAACTTTTTCCGGATCTTCGATATTTTGCAGCGCTAAAATTGAAACAGCATGGGTAAAGCATTGACCTTTTTGCAGCGGCCATTTGGCCGTAAGATCCGCTTGGACGTATCTGTGCTTTTTATTTCTATCATAGGATTTTGCAGCTTTAAGCAATGCCGAAGAAATCTCAAGGCCAACATAGTCAACCTCCTCAGGTAACGACCGCGCTAAGATCCCTTGACCTGAACCAAGATCGACAAGTCGACTTTTGCTATCGAACGTAAGCATATTGAGAAGGTTTGGGATAATTAACTCTTTGTGGTAATAATGGCCCTCTTTACCGACGATACGGTCGTACCAATCACTAACTCGTGACCACGATGTTTCTTTTTTGGGCTGAGATTTCATACTTGTCCTTTACAAAATCAGAACAGCGATGGTACCACGAACGTTATGAATGTATAAAATGTTTTGTCTTTTTCTAATTCCCCTTGATTGTGCCCTATCTCTCACATAGGATGTAAGCGAAGAGGAAAGGTACGACTGTTTCGACAAAGCTAAGATTTTTACCTTGGCAAAGAAAAAGACGAAGTAATTTTTCTCCCTGCCTTCAGCCTATGTGGGAGATAGGTCACAATCAGAGATTAAAAGGAGTTTTACAGTGGATCCACTCTCCCAGCTTTCCGAAGAGACACAAAAAAATGTCCAGGCGTGGCTCTCAGGCCCGTTTGATCTCGACACTAAAAATGCTATTAAAGACATGATCTCTTCTAATCTAGAGGATGTTGAAAACAGCTTTTATCAGCATTTAAGCTTTGGAACAGCAGGGCTTAGGGGCATTATGGGGCCTGGCCCAAACAGAATGAACGTCTATACTGTCCGACAGACAACGAAGGGACTTGCTGACTATTTGAAGGAGCAATTTCCTTCTTCCCCAATCAAGGTTGCCGTTGCCTACGATTCTCGTCACAACTCTCAGCTTTTTGCCACTGAATCGGCTCGCGTACTTGCCTCGGCATCTATCGAAGTATATCTTTTTAAAGAGCTTCGCCCTACCCCTCTCCTCTCTTTTGCCTGTCGCCACCTAAAATGTAATGCCGCCATTATGATTACAGCCTCTCACAACCCTCCAGAATATAACGGATACAAGGTTTACTGGAGTGATGGTGGGCAGATTCTTTCCCCGCACGATAAGGGCATCACTGAAAAGATCGAACAGGCGCGTGAAGGAGGTCGCATTTCAATCACTGAACCCGAAGACCCATATATTCATATCATCGGAAAAGAGATCGATGAGGCGTATCTCGAGACTATTCGCCCCCTTTCTCTCTGGTCTGAACCAGACAAGAGCTCTCTTAAGGTTCACTTTTCCCCCCTTCACGGCACAGGAGCAACTCTTATGCCCCAAGCGCTTCAAGACAGGGGTATTACAACATTTTCAATGGTAGAAAGCCAAAGCACTCCTGATGGAAACTTTCCCGAAGCTTCCTCTCCCAATCCCGAAGTGCAAGAGACGCTGCAAACAGGCATAAATGAGATGATAGAGGGCAATCTCGACCTTTTCTTAGCCACGGATCCCGATGCTGACAGGCTTGGCGTTGTTGTCAACCATCAGGGAACTCCACATATTTTGACGGGCAATCAAATCGCAGCGCTATCTACGGAGTGGATCTTTCACCAGCTCTCCTCAAAAGGGACTCTTCCCCCGAAACCAGCTGTCGTCAAAAGTATCGTTACAACTCCCCTTGTTCAAAAAATCACCGAGGCCTATGGAGGAAAATGCCACAACGTCCTCACCGGATTTAAATATATTGCCAAACAGATTCTTGACTGGGAAACCGGTTCTGATAGTGAAAATTTTGTCTTTGGCTGCGAAGAGTCCTACGGATATCTCTTTGGTAGCTATGCCAGAGATAAAGATGCTATCGGTACCGGCTGTTTGATTGCAGAGATTGCCTGGCAAATGAAACAAGAGAGCAAAACCCTCATCGATGGTCTCAACGATATATGGAAACAACACGGCTTCTATAACGAAACGGTTATTAACTGCGCCTTCGGTGAAACAAAGGCAGGCAGAGAGCGGATGGCAGCTCTAATGGAGAAACTGCGTTCCTCTCCACCAAAAAAGTTCGCCTCCTACAACTGCATTGCCGTCGAGGATATGAAGACCAAGCAATTTACGGGAGATCCCTCCTTGCAACTTGGTAACGATCTCCCCGATGCTGATGCAATCATTTTCACCCTTGAAGACCTCTCCCTTGTCATCTTCCGCCCCTCTGGCACAGAACCGAAGGTCAAGGTCTATCTGATGCTTGCTCCCCCACAGAGCAAGGGGTTAGAAAAGGCTCAAGAAGAGTCCCACGCTAAGGCAGAACAACTTCGAGCCTATATTCGCAAACTTACATAGAGAATGCGACAGCTATCCCTTGTTCACCTTTTTTACCCCTGCCGACACTCTTCAAAACTGCATCTATCACCCCGATCTAAACGAGATTCAGAATGAACTCTAGCATAGGAGGATAATGCTTTTTCAGCACTCCCCTCACCATATAAAACTTCATAACCACGAACATCTAACTTAGGAAAGTGTTGGAAAGAAACCCTCAAGAATTTTCCACCTACATAATTTACATACAAATTTGGACAATTTTTTTGGAATATGGTTTCAATCTTCTCGCTCGAAGAAACATCGTCCTTCTCTTTTTCTTGTTTTTGTGTAAAAACGGCGCCAAAAAGTCCCACAGGTTTGGCTCCTTGCCAAAGAGCATAAAATGCATTAACGTATGACATATTCTCAGGCACATTTGCCGTAAAACAACCCACAATTACCTCCCATATATTTGTTACAAAGATAAATCCAAAAAAATTTTGGGTCGGATGGTACAAGAAATTAGCAATTTGGAGCAAAAGGGCTTTTACCCCAATGTACCGTACAGTATGTTTTCAAACCTTTTTTTAACATAGATCTCATCCGGCCGTACTATATTTTAGACATTGGATCACTTAATTAACAAAGATGGATCTATATGCAATAATCGCGCAATATGTTACAATTTTGTTGAAATTAAGCCTCAAATAAAAAGGGGTTGTATATGGGAAAGAGACGGCAACTTCCAGCCAGACCAAGCATTGGGGAAGTACGTTTCAACCACTCCCACCTACAGCCCAACTCGACTATACAATACATTCTCTGCTGATGGTCAGCAGTGTCAATTCAAAATGCCCATAGTGCAAACGTACGAGCATTATCTTGCACTCGACTTCACAGTACTATACAGACCAAACTTGTATCATGTTGCAGTATAGATTGCCGCTTATGCCGACTTATTCTATCTAAAAAACGCAATAACTTGAATTTTTTTTAAGAGGCCGGTAGATAGTAATTTAACAGAAGGAGGATAATAAAGCATGGCGTTAGAAAAAACGGCAGGCAGGGGCACATTTTTTAGAGTTGGAGACCTAAAGCTCCCACCCCCTCCAAAAATACTTCGAAGGTTCCAGAAAAAACTAAAGATCAGCTCTCTCCTTGCAAGAGACATCAAAATGTGTGCCAAAATCATACAAAAATTCTACACCGTGTCGGATAGGGTTTCAAGAGCCGTCAAATTCACCAAACTGCCCACCATTATGGGGGCTCCTTTTGCTGTCCACGGGGCTGTTAGTGAGTTTTTGGGAATTTTATCCGAAAAAAAACCCTTGGTAGAGCGCGTCAAATCTGCTTTCACATTTGTCGTTCACATAGACGCGATTGCTGATGCTGTCTCCTCCACTATGGAGATCCTCAATGCATTTAAAGTCATCGCTGATAAGACCGTCGACTGGGTACCAATTTTTAATATCGTGAGCTTTGTCATTGGTTTTATATCGATTGGGCTCTCTGGAGAGACAACATTCAGAGCACAAGATCTGTATCGATCATTAAACAAAACATCGAGAAAGCTCGAAGACGCAACAAACGATGATGAACGTGTTGATATCCTCATTGAGTCGCTCGATGAGCTCCTGGAAAAAGGAATAAAGCCGCTTAGAAAAAGACTGATGTTATCAAAAGCAGCTGGAATCGAAATAGAGGAACGAGTTTCAACACTCGCTAAAATTCGCTTGCCTAAGACACAAATGACGCCCGAGCAGAAGAAAAAGGCCGTAGCAAAGGGTGTCGACCTTATGGCCAAACTTAAAGGGAGAGCAAAGGTACATTTGAAATTTTCGGTTGCGGAACTCTCCAACAGAGTTGCCGGGACAGTTGGTGCTGGGCTAGCCACCTTTTCTCCCGTCCCAGTGGCCGGTTACATCCTTATAGCCTGCTCAAGTGCAAGCGCTCTTGTGTGCATTGGAAGCAAATTCTTATTCGTCAACAAGAACCCATTTGATCCCACATCAAAATCCCGAGCCAAGGCACTGCTCGATAAAGCAAGTCACTGCTTCTCCCGAATGCGGGAACAGCTAAAGTCCTTGCGTGCCACAAGAGCTCTGACAAGACCTACATAACCTCCTGTTCAGAAATCAGATATAGCCAAAAAAGACGCCTCCCGGACTAATCACTTTATTTTCTAAAAAAACACAGCTCTTTTTTGTTTTTTATCAAAAAAACACAAACAACTTTATTTTCAGATGCACGGGGCAAGTATCTCTTGATTTTTAAACCAGCATGATGTACAATGTGTGGAGATTAATGAGTCATCACAGGGGGGAGGAGTGAGAACAGGAATATCAGATTTCATTGGCGTCTCAGATCAGGGAAAACTTACTGTAGAAAAACCAGCACGATCGTTTCGAAAGGAGAGTAAGGGGCCGTCCACTCTGGCAACGGGAATGCGACATACCGCCTCCTTTTTTAAAAATTATTACGTTCTCCCTAGCAACCTCGTCCACTTCTTAAAGATAACAAAACTTTTTAAAATCGTTCTTATCCCCTTCCACTGTATTGACGCTTACAACAATATTTGCGATACCACCGCTCCTCTCAAAGAGCATCCGTTGGAAGCGCTGAAGAATCGGGTTCGTCCTATACTTAAACTCATTATTGCCCTCGACGAAATAGTTGAATCCATCGGGGATGGTCTTGAGTTCTTGAAGCACTTCAAACTCGTTGGTGAAAGAGCCGTTGAGTGGATCCCAGTATTTCGCCTTGTAGACTTCTGGATCAAACTCATGGGCACTGGATTTGCTGTGGAAACTGTCTGTAAAACAGGAAAATTGTACCACTCACTACGTTCGACGAACACAAAGTTTGCCAAAGAAGCCGATGAAGGCAAGAAGGCAACAATACTTCTCGAGGCTCTTAAAAAGCTCAAAAAAGATGATATCGAAGGTCTACGAAAACGATTAATGCTCTCAAAGGCCGCTGATCTAAAGGGACGTGTCGATAAAATAGCCAGCATCCTTAAAAAACAAGATCTAGACGAGGCAGCGCGAAAAGAGACTTTGGAAGAGGGCAAAAAGCTCATGGAGATCCTTGCATCAAGAGCAACGACCCAGCTAACTATAGCCTGCGTTGACCTTGCAAATCGAATAGCCATGACCGTAGGAGCTGTCTTTTTGACGTTTGTATACGTTCCCGTTGCTGGATACGCTATTTTCTCATGCACATCCGTAGTATCGCTTGGGCTTTGGGGGACAAAGTATTTCATCATCAAAAAGAATCCCTTCGATCCTAATGCAAAAACTCGGGCTCAAAAGCGGTTTTCTCAAGCAAAGGCAAAATATGCAAAAGCTACGGCGAAAATCAGGTCCTTCTGCTATCAAAGAAAACCTGTCGCAGCATAAAGCACTTTCATGCAGAACGGGAGAGCTGAAGCTTTCCCGTTTTTTCAGATCAATAGACTCGTAATACAACAAGGGCAACCGCTGAGATAACACAGGTCAGTGCAGGAGCCATTGCAAAATAGATGTGCCTCCGAAAATCCCTAGGTTCAGCAAACGCCTGTGCCAATTTAAGCACAGCATAGCTCCCGCTCGATAGAGAAAGTGAAAAAAGAACTGTGTCACGATGGGAATCGCTAAAAGCATCACAATCAGAAGAACTAACAGCTCCTATCACAGAAAACCTCCTCTACTCAATTATAGACCCAGCAGGAGCTTCACGAACTTCGAGAAATTCAGGGCTTCCATCCGGCTTTGTTGCCATTAAAATCATCCCCTGACTTTCGACTCCACGAAGCTTGCAAGAAACAAGGTTTACACATGCCACAAGACGCCTTCCTACAAGACTCTCTGGTTTATACCACTGGGCTATTCCGGAGACTATCTGCTTTGATCCCACGCTTGTTTGCACCTGCAAACAAAGCAGCTTATCACTTTTTTCAACCTGTGTAGCGCTTAAAACTTCCACAACTTCTAGTTTTGACCGGCGAAAATCCTCTATAGAGATCTCATCTCCCTTTTCATCAAAACGCAATTTCGCCTCCTGTTTCTCAATCTCATCGTCTTCAATTTTTCGAAAGAGCAGTCTCGACTCACCAAGCTTGTGCCCCTCTGGCAATCTGTATGCAGACCGCTCTTTCCAGGTAAGATCTAAGAACTCTTTGCCAAGTCCAAGCTGCTCGATAATCTGCTCACATGTGTACGGAAGAACTGGAGAAGCCACCAAGGAAAGAAGCTTAATAGACTCGAGACAACAGGATATCGTTGCCCTCATCGAAGGGTGTCTCTTTTCCTCTTTTGCGTCGTTCCATGGCTTTTTTGCATCAAAATATCCATTTCCTGCCTGGGCAAGCTCCATAATGAGCTGACACGCCCTACGAAGCTTGAAAGAGGAATATGCCCCTTCTATCTGCTCCACAAGATCTTTACACTTTTGTAAAAAGGCCTCGTCTTCAGAGGAAAGGGTTTCGATAGCGGGAACACAACCACCACATTTATTCCTGGCAAAGACAAGGGTTCTATGCACGAAATTGCCAAATTTCCCAAGGAGTTCGCTATTACAACGATTTTGAAAGTCTGGCCAGGAAAATTCTGAATCTTGCGTCTCGGGTAAATTTGCGGCAATCGTATACCGAAGCTGGTCGGCAGAATAGGTTTCTAAAAATTCAGCGAGATCTACATACCACCCTTCAGACTTACTAAACTGCTTACCCTCAAGGTTATAGAACTCATTAGCCGGTAACTCATCAACAAGCTTGTATGAAACATCCTGGCCCATAAGCATGGCAGGAAAGATCACGGCATGGAAGGGAATATTATCTTTTCCTATAAACTGAACAAAATGGGTCTCAGGGTCAAGCCAATAGCTCTTCCACGCTTCGGGATCCCCAATTTGTTGAGACCACTCCTTCATCGAAGATATATAGCCAATTGGAGCATCAAACCAAACGTAAAAAACCTTGCCAACAGCATCTGAAAGGGGGACGGGAATCCCCCACTTCATATCTCTCGTTATCGCCCGTGGTCTCAAATGCTCAATATAATGCTTAACAAATTTTACCACGTTGCTCTTCCACCCCTTCGTTTCTAACCAAGAGAGCAGCTGCTCTTTAAAAAGATCAAGACGCAGGTACCAGTGCTTTGTCTCCTTCAGGGAAAGTTTTTTTTCCCCTATCTTTGTTTTGGGGTCTTTCAGCTCTTCGGCTTCATAACTTGAGCCACAAGCAGTACATTCATCACCACGAGCTCTTTCGTAACCACAGTGAGGGCACGTGCCAATTACATAGCGATCGGCATAAAACTTCCCATCTTTTTCACAAAAAAGCCGGGCAGAATCTCTAGGCTCAATATATCCCTTTTTTAATAATATCTCGAAAAATTCAATTGCGGTCTCGTCATGCCCAGGCCAGGTCGTCCTCGAGTAGTGATCGAAAGAAATCCCCACAGCCTCAAAGAGGGCCTTATTCACTGCATGAAAGTGGTCCACATGCTCTTTAGGAGAGCGTCCCGCCAGCTCCGCGCTCATCGAAATTGCAACGCCATACTCATCAGAACCACAAATGTAACGCACGTCGTTCCCTTGGAGACGATGAAAGCGTGTGTAGCAGTCCGCAGGAAGATAGGCTCCTGCAAGGTGGCCAAAATGAATGGCGCCATTGGCATAAGGAAGAGCGGCCGTAACAAGAATCTTTTTCTTACTCATAGGGTCTCGTCTAGTGATTGAAATTTAGGCTGTTGAACGACCAGGACCTCAAAATAGGTCCCCGGAACCTTCTTCCAGCCCATAACAACTTTAGTTTTGCGATCTATGTACAAAGGACCAGGAGCAAGTTCAGAAAACTCCACTTCAACCAATTCGGGCGAAGGCTGGTGAGAACTACTTTCCGTTTGAAATCCTTCTAAGGAGCCATGAAGAAGGCGAACGACCCCCCTCTCCTCTTCTGACAAGGCTCCCCAGGAAATAAAAGTGCCAGACCATCGCCTTCTTAAAAAATCCCATGAAAGGGTTATTCTCTCTTTTTCATCTACAGTATTGGGATAGATACGCCCAGTTAAAGAACAATACGATGCTGATGCAAAATCTATAGGAGGATTCTCTAGCTGAGACTCTTCAAATATGAATGCATTCACTATAGCAGCGAGCGAACGGGCAACATCGGTCCCTAATCGCAACGACCTCTTACAGTAGGGACATCTGTCTCCACGAACCCCCTCACGCTTCCAGCCTATCCAAAAGATGAACACCAAAAAGAGTAAAAGAGCAACAAGCACTCCCGCAACAACAAAAAAATGCTGAATGTGCGCCAGAGATTCGTCGATCATCGCTGTTATCCCTCTTGTTCTAGAGTCTCCTTCTCAACGACCAAAGGACCCTCTTCTGACATGCAAAGCAGAATCTCGGTAGCAATATTATCAGGCCACTCTTCTACCGCCTTTCCTGATTGAACTAGGTATTCTGCAATTTTGATAGCTCTTCCAACAATCTCAAACTGATTTGGGCAGAATTCACCCAGCCGCTCATTTGTCAGCGTCTGCTTATGCTCTTTTTGCATTCTCCACTTCTCCTTATATTTTACACATCCGTTACACGGTGAGTCTCAGCAATAATAATGCTCGATAACACATAAAAAGCGTCGTCGAACTTGTCATTTACCACAGAGTAATCAAAAATATTTTCATCCTGAAGCTCTTTTCGAGCTCGTGCTAACCGTCTCGCCCTGATCTCAACATCTTCTGTCGCTCTTCCTTTTAGCCTTTCAGAAAGGACCTCCATGGAGGGAGGTTTCAAAAATATCAGAACCGAATCATACCGCTTCTTGACCACAGCGGCCCCATCGGTATCAATAACCAATAGAGCATGCTTGCCTTTGTGTCGAGCATTATTAACAGAGAGTGCTGAAACCCCATACAAATTCCCATGAAGCTCAACATGCTCAACCAATTCTTGTCGAGACAGCCTTTCTTTAAACTCTTGGGTCGAAATAAATTCATAATCTTTCCCAGAAACCTCTCCTGCACGAGGTTCACGCGTAGTTAGTGTCGGTATCAAAACCAAAGCATCAAATGTCTCAACCAACCGTCTAGCCAACGTCGTCTTTCCAGTGCCCGCAGGAGCACTCAGAACGAAAACCCTTCCCTTTTCCTTCGGTTGAACGTAGCGACTACTCAACATTTGCAACCTGCTCTCTCATCTTCTCGATCTCCGTCTTTGACAAAACAACCGCCGTTGACACCTCAGTATGGGGTGTTTTTGAGCCCAGTGTATTGAATTCTCTTAACAGCTCCTGAAGCAAAAACTCAATGAGCTTTCCCGAGGTCTCCTCGCCCTCTATGGCACGTTGTAAGTGACCCAAATGATGATCGATTCGGGAGAGCTCCTCACTCACATCTGCCTTATCAGCGTACAAAACCACCTCTCTGTAGACACGGTCATCCGTTGCTAAATTTGGGACATGTTCAGCAACAAGTTTTTTAAGACGATTTTGAATGTACTCTACGTTACCTTTCGAGAGGGCACTGATTGTTTTCCATGCCTCATAAAGAGAAGAAGATCTTTTGGAGAAATCCTCTGCCAACATCTTTCCCTCGCGCGCTCTGTGAGTATTGAAAATCTCAAATGCCTTCTGAAGGGCTTCAACTAATAGAGGATGAACATCAACCATCATCTCCTCCCGTGCATCAAGATAGCAGCTGCTCTCTTTCCATAACGAAAGCACCAACCGTTCAGCAGGTACAGAAACTCCAAATCTCTCGGCTATCTGCGACACAATTTTCTTCTGACCATCAACCCAGGCCCAGTTAATTGGAGGTGCTATTTTCTCTGCTGCCATACGATTAAGAGTTATCTGAACCGTGATGTGTCCCCTTCGAACGAAAGCACCTACCTCTTTTCGAACCATGACCTCTTCATGCTGCAATTCTTTTGGAAGACGTACATGTATATCTAAGTTGCGCTTATTTACTGATGAAATTTCAACACTGATTTGATACGAATCGTCCTGAGCTTTTGCCAGCCCATAGGCGGTCATTCCCTTCACAAAAAAGAGCCCCCTCAATAGAAATCTGTGTGTAATATGCTGTTAATTTTGTGACAGAATGATACACTCTCCACTCCTTAAATCGCAAACAGTCCTACCCCAAATTCCTTTCTAATTCAACGCAATCAACTTGGCTTATTCCCAAAAAGAAAAAAGTAGGTACAATGCGCTTAACTACTTTCTATCCTGACGAGCCTATGCAAAAAAGTGCTATTCTCACCCTATTCTTTTTCTTAAGCTTCACCACATCCTTTGCATTTTCGGAGACATCCCATCTTTCGGGAAAAAATAGAACCGCACAATTATCAAAAATCTCTCCAACAAACGTTCGAAAACTTCTCATCTTTGCAACTCTCTACCCAGATACTCCAGAAGCAAAAGAGGCCCTTAGTCAAGCCTGGTCCATCCTTTCTCAAAAAAAAAGCTCCTCCTCACCCCGTATTCCACCTCAGTTTGAGCAGATAGCTCTTGAATGCATTCATCTGGTTGAACCTGATAATCATCGTCCTCCCCCCCCTGATCTTTCTCGAACAGCAATTGAGTATATCCATTCAATAGGAAGCCACCTTCCCAACAGAAAACTGCAGGGATATACCTCTTCCTCTCTTGACGAAGTCGCATCCCTTACACCTAAGGAGATCGATCTTGTCAAAGCACTGCTACTTCTCGAAGAAAAAGAAACTACCTTTTCATGCATTGAGGCATCTCTTGACCTGCTTGCCCTTGAAATACTCGCATCCATTGGTCCACACGCCACATTTAGCGAGAAGGTTTCTGCCCTTAACACTCTTCTTTTTCATGAGATGACGTTTCGCTATCCCCCCCTTTCTGCTGCCCACGAAAATATAGCTCAATTTTCTGAGCTCTCCTCCGTTCTCTCTTCTCGTAAAGGCATCTGCTTGGGCACCTCGATTTTGTACCTCTGTCTTGCCCAGCGTCTTGATCTTCCCCTAACAATCTTCACCCCCCCTGGTCATATCTTTCTTGGATACACGACAAATGCACATATTCGTGTTATTGAAACAACAGCCCGCGGCGTTGCCTTCCCCCTCGACTCTTATTTGGGAATCACTCTTCGTCACGTTCCTTCGCAGGACATGAAATCAGCTGTGGGAATGGTTGCCTTCAACAAAGCCGGGGAATTTCTTCAGAAAAATGAGTGGCAAGAAGCCCTTGACCAATACCGATTGGCCAAAAAATTTGACAACAGTGAATCTGTTTTAAAGATGATGGCCCTTTGTGAGCTTCTTTTAGGAAACAAAACATCATCACAACGTCAAGCCAAAGAACTTCTCAAAAACCTTCCCGAATATAGCCTTGAGCATGACATTCTACTCATAGATCTTTCTCAAGGCACTCTTTCGCCAAAAGTAGCCCAGGCGTTCATGAAAGATTCTTCCAATAAAAAAGAGAATCTCCCTGAACGGATCAAAACATTTGAACATCTTTTGAAAGAGAGCCCAAAGAGCCAAATAGTTGCTCTTCATTTGGCCAATCTTTGGAATGAATATGGCAAGACAAAAGAGGCTATTCCCCTCGTCGAATCGGTAGCTATTGGGGAAAACACCCCATTAAGCATCCACTATTACCTGTCACATCTTTACTTCGAAAGGTGCGATCTCGTACAAGCCCGTCTTCATGCAAATAAAGCGTTGGAAAAAGCAAAAAAGGGCGGCCTGGTACCAAAACCCCTCGGAGAACTTATTCGTGCTCTCCAAGAGGAATCGCCAGATTGTGCTGATCCCTCCCTTCTGATATATAAACAAGTTCATGACTCTAACCATATAAGGTCCTCATGAAAGTTATTATTCTTTCTCTTATGACTGCGGGGGCTTTATGCGAAGCCTCACTCCCACTGGACATGGCCATGACACGTCAAGAGCTTGAACAAACAGGATGTAACAGGCTCTCTCCGCAGCAAAAGCAAGCTTTTGAACGTTGGTTAGAAAAATGGACCAGAAAAGTTGTAGAACAAGCACCATCTTATCACCCCTCTGCGTCGCTCAAAGAATGGATAGATCGCTGGCCTGAACACGTAAAAACCGAGCAAAAAGATGTTGATACAGCAGCAAAATCTCGTCATGAGGCAAATCAACGTATCTATCAAAATAACAACGGAAGAACCTTGGAGCTTCATGATGGATCGGTGTGGATCGTTCGTGAAATCGATGTAAAAATTGCAACAAAATGGAAACGCGATGAACCCATAGCTGTCTCGACCACGCAACGCGATATACGCCGTCCCTACGTTCTCACCAATACGGCACGAAATGAAGAGGTTGGCGCAACCCTCGCCCGTTCCGCACATCCGTCCGGAGAGCGCCCCGCCGACCCGCCATCCCACTACCAGGGGTCTCTCGCCATTACAACCATTGATCCACAAGGATTAAGCATATCTACCGAGGATGATAAACAGTGGCGAATCGCGCCTGCAGATCAAAAACAGGTACAAGCCGACTGGAGAGTCAAAGATAGGGTAAAAATTCAACGAAGCAAAGATGCCCTCTACCGTTACTCTATTAACAACCTCGATAGTGGTGATACGGTCCTTGCTAATCCTCAATAAGTGCGCCTGAAATCCAGCAGGGCTGCCGCCCGCTTCATTCCGTCTCAAAAAAGGCGTTCTATCTCCCAGGATGCCCCAAAAACAACTGAAAGCGAGCAAAAAATCACAAAAAGGTAGAGTGGCATTGCAAAAAAAGGAAATAAGGTTGAAAATTTTCACCGATTTCTCTTTCAAATACCGTGAGGATTATAGATGAAACGTCTGCTACTACTTATGCTTGTGTCCACCTCGGTTGGTGGCTTCGGAAATGAAAGTACACAGGTTCAGGAAACAAAACCTGTTTATGAAGAGCTTAAAGCTCCATTTAACTCCATGAGTCTCCAGGAGCAAAGGGAAACGGGCGTCGCCAAGTTGACCGGTAACGAGCAAAGTGCACTGATAGCATGGCTAGAAGGCGACAAAACAAAACAAGAAGAAGAGAGTAATGACGGGGCCCAAAAAGTTATCATTACTGAAATTTTAGACGGAGGGAAAGTTATCTTCTTCAGCGATGGTACAGAGCTTTCATTTGATTCCTCGGGGCGGAAAAAGACAAAGGGATGGAAGGTAGGCGATGAAATAGGTATTGGAGGAACGGGAAGGCGTGGAGGTCTCAACATCTACCATCTCTCTTCCGGGGTAAAAGTCAAGGGTTACCGAGATCAAGCTCCAACTGGATCCAAACAAAAATCGGGTAAAAAGTAGTAACACCTGGGACATAATCAAAAGCAAGAGCCTATCAGCCATCTCTTTTCCTAAAAAGAGGTGGCTGTTGTCGTGTGTGTCAATAATCTGCTAAGTCTCTGCAAGGTGAATTTTGTCGCACCGAACAACTCCACTGTACTGACGTTTATGATCCTCTTCTGACTTTTTTCTTGAATTCATTAACAGATCAGATGAAGCATTCTCTTTCTTGCGCTCAAGATTAGAGAGAGGGAAAAAGGTGTTTAAAAATAATCACCAAGTCACGCTTGCCATGAGCGATTCAAATACTGTTGATCTTATCAGTAGGCACGAAGACTGAACGACCATATTAAACCCTTGATGTAGGGCGCAACTTGGGTTTTACTTAAATGGGTAGCCGTGAAAGCACATCTCTTCTCATTCCCCTTACCCGACGACCAACAGACTTTATTCGACGAGGAGTCTTATCGTTAACCGTTCTGAATCGTCCATATCGCCTATGCCAATCCCCTGATTTAGATGAATTGGTGGGAAGCACGTTCATGGAAGGGCTTTTGTAGACGTATCGACAGGTACTCTTTTGTTGAAGCTGCCAATCAATCACTGGGCCAGAATGCAAAACTGTTGTCGGTGCATCAGAGATGATATCCCAAGGGGACTGAATAATCGAAAAAAACCGCCTTACCCCCCTTTTTCCAGGTTTTACATATTCATCTCCTGTAAGAGGAGAACCCCTTGTAGCCCCGAAAACAACAAGAATTAAATTAGTAATAATGTTAGAAATTATCCTCAGAGGTGTTTTTATCGCCCTAAAGACTTTGCCTACCACATAGTTCATTTCCCGAACGGAGGGAAGGCGTGTCTTTTTCGAAGTTTTTTCTGAAAGCATGATTATTTTACTAACAATACTGTTGAGGCGAGGATAACTTGAGTAATGAGGGAGCAAGTTTGTAAACACCTCACCTCTAGATACCTTTTGGTGAATCTTAACACCAGCTATTCTAGCCAAATAGACGGCCAGACAAGAACAGTTCTGTTTTAATAGGCTAAAGCGAATCTTCTTTTCCCGCATCTCATTCAATGTATCAAGCATCTTATCAGATGTCTCTTTCGTCATAGGAATCGAAGTGACAATTCGCCCCTCATTCGGGCGAAACTCCTCATAATCAACGGTACCGGGCATCCCGCTGATAGTAGCAAGCATATTAAATGCCCCGTCACAGTATTTATCTTCTTCGAGAGTGGAAGCAAAACCAGATGAATACACGTAACCATCTTGATCAATGATACGAAATCCAACATGAACGGGAGCAAGAGCTTGCAGTCCATCTAACAGGCGAGATTGAGGTACCTTTCCAATTTTTCGAGGGTTGGTAAAGAGTTGGTAGACACACGTTGGTGGCATCTGTTTTGAAAACCCCGTTCCTTCCATCTTACAGGCGTGAGCGCGCAATCGTCTCATCTCATTTACGTCGAGCCGAGTAATAGGCAGAAGTTTCTCGCTACTACAGCGATCTATCTGTTGAAGCCCCTCAGGCAGTAGATACAGCCATGGCTTACCGGTCGTTTTTTCCACCAATTGCAAGTAATCCTTGTCAAACCGCAATTTATCTATAAGAGAGTGAACAGGAATCCTTTTTCCCTCCAACAAGGCATAGAGCTTTCCGTCACGAACTATAAGCTGCTTTCTTCGTTTTCCAAGATTAGATGTTCGTTCAAGTCCTTCTATTGTGTAGAGAAGACGCTCTTTTACCAAAAAGCGAACACTCTCATAGTCCGTCTTAAACAAAGAAAGGTCTCTACCCGACTCTTTCCACGCCTTATATACAGACACTTTTTCTTGAACCAGTTCTACCCGCTTTGCGAGCTCAGAACCTTTGGGGAGTTTTTCTTTGAGCTTAAAAAGAAAAGGTACTATTCGATTTTGAAGAGCCAGATCACCAATAGATTCAGCGGATTGAGGATGAAAAAGGGAATTAATAAGGCTTTCTATTTTTTTCGTTACCTTTTTGTCACCAATAATGGAACACAATACTTTGCCCAGCACAGGAGTGTATGCCGGGTTATTAACGTTAACGGTGAACAGCGATGCCAAAATTTTGGCCTTATCATACGATCTTCCTCGTATACAGCCCGCTCCCCTTTGTAGAAGACGTAAAAATCCAATAGGACTCTTTTTCTCGTGTCCTATCGTACCATTTCGAATATAATAAAAATGTGTGTCGAAACTGTGTACGCTATTCACGACCATCGCCATTGCTTAAATTTGTGAAACTTGATGTCATTCGCATACCAATGCCAACGTGTTCAGATACGTCAAGCGCCATGATTGCCATAGTCTAGGCTATAGAAAACACTAAATTGTTCCATTAACAATTAAACATTGTATCGTTTGCCATGTTTTTAATCAATCAAAAACTAAATTAACGTGAAATGATTATGCTTTATTCTTTTTCCGAAGATAGTAAATTTGATCTCCAAACAAAAATGATAAAATCAGTGGCAAACAATGCCAGCTTGTCGTATCAAGGTTCGAAACCAATTCTCCCAAAATGCGCCACAACCCAAACAAATGTCCGTTTTATTTGCTCGAACCTCATATACAAGAGCTTCCTCCGATACGCTGCCGATAGATGAACACCTTTCTCTTCAGGGGCATCAAAATAAGCAAGAATGTCGTTCTCCTGAATTTTTAGTACAACAGCTCTATTTTGACACATTTAGCTCCTCTGTGGTCAAAAAGAGTGACGTAAAACCACTAAAAAAGGCCCTTGACACTTCCTACGCTGATATCCAGCTTGAATACTTTATTCTTAAGATCACCGACTATTTACGGGTAAAAGATCAGAGTATCAATCCTGCCGTTAGTAGACAGTTTCGAGAGATTCGGACATCACTTATACGAGCTCGAGATACGGCCCTTATCGGTTCGTACGCCTATAACCGCTTCTTTTCAGTCGAAAAGCGGACAGAGGCGATAGACACGCTTCAGCAAAACACACTGACAAAAATTCTTTGCTTACCTAAAAGCGGATCGCACCTTTTCATTGCTGGGTATACAGAACTGTCCAATGAGTCAATTGATGGTCATGCAGTTGCATTTGAGGTAATATGCCGCGGGAATGCTTACGACATCACTGTTTTCAATACTGGTGAAGGAGCTGAATTTCACGATAAAGCGGGGAAAAGAAAAGTCTTCCCCCTTCAGTGGAAAGGTTTTTCTTATACATCTATACAAGAGATTACTTTGGGTCTTGAAGGATGGGTATACGGAACATTAACGAGCATAAAGCAGATCTACGATCTTCTCGATTCTCACGCAAAAGAACGAATAACAAGACCCGAAGGATATGCTCCCTATAGTGAACAAGGTATTATCGGAAGCTGCAATCACAAAGCAATTAGAGTGTGGATCCACCACAAATTAAGAGCTTTTGCCCCCAATGAATACTGGTCTTTTCGTCAATTCTGCACGAGAGACCTCTTAGATCAAGTTAAAAAAATTGAAAAGGCAGACTGCCTTACCATACCTGACATATCAGATATGCATCTAACAACAATAAAGACTAATGCAAAAGCGGTCTTCAACAAACGGGCAGCAAAAAATCGAACTTTTTAACCCCTGATTAGGTCGCTTAAAAACAAGCAGTCTCCACTTGTTCTCGCATAGAGGTAATAGCTCCTTTCATATCTGGCGACTGAAAAAAATGGGTGCCAGCAGCAAAAACCGTCGCTCCAGATTGTGCGCACTCAATGACTGTTTGCTCGTTAATACCTCCATCGACAGCGATACGCAAAGGGGAACGCCGCTTTGCGCCACCGTGTTCTCGTATATAAAAGGCAGTCTCTTTGATCTTCTGAATGGTTTCCGGAATAAATCCTTGCCCTCCAAATCCTGGATGAACACTCATTATCAAAATCTCATCAAGCAAGGGAAAATACTTTCGAAGTAGATCAGCAGGAGTTTCAGGATTTATAGCAATCCCCGCCTGAACACTACATTTTTTGATGAAATGAAGCGTGTCTTCCACGTCTTCAGTCGCCTCAAAGTGAAAGATAATTTGGTCGGCCCCCACCTCAACAAACCTGTCGATGTACTCAAAGGGATTATACATCATCAAATGAACGTGCAAGGGGAGATCCGTCGACCTGTTGATAGCAGCAACAATAGAAGGTCCCATTGATAAGTTAGGAACAAAATGTCCATCCATAATATCAACATGGAGAGCATCGGCTCCCGCCTCCTCTGCCCTGCACACCTCGTCAGCCAAATGAGCAAAATCAGCCGCAAGAACAGAGGGACAAATTCGTACACCTAGCTTTTCAGACATATTCTTTTTCCTTGTATATCATAACTCGCTCTCTCTTAGACGACGCTGAAACGCTTGGAGAAAGTTTTAGTTCAACGCCATGTGATTGCTCTGTGGGCACGGCTTCAATAGGCTCAATCTCTACTACCTGGCCGCTGCTCACAACACCTGCTCGAACTTTCAAACAACAAACGCCCTCACGTGTATATAATATGGCTGGGCAATTTACACCTGTAATCATGACATTCCACCCTCCATCGTTTGGAGATAATGGTGGAAAAGTATCCAGGCGAACAATCTCCCCTGTTGAGTCCTTTGCAATATCAAGACATTCAGCCCGAAAGCGATAAGCGCGTCCCAACAGTTGAGAGGCCGTGTGGAAATCCCCAAAAAACAGAGCTTGATGAATACGCGTTGAAGAGATCGGCTTTCCATCAACGCATTTTTTTTCAATAAAAACAGCTTGCTTCCCTCGTTCACCCACATACTGTTCTAAAAGAGTTTTGTCCCCTGAACGCCCCTTCCCAAATCCAACATCGCTACCTACAACCCAGGTGTCAATATTGAGTTTCAGGTCTAAGCATTTGAGAAAATCAAGCGGCTCCATGTTCTGTATTTCAGGTGATAAAAACAACTCTATGAGAGTAGAAAGCCCCAATCCACTAAGCAACTCTCTTTTCTGCCCTTTATTTGTTAGCACTTGCCACTTTTTTCCAGCAGCTTTAAGAGATCGAGGAGAGAAGGAAAATGTCAAAGCAGCCATCGGAATCTTTTTTGCCTCTGAAATAGCACGCGCACGCGAAAAGAGATACTGATGTCCCAAATGAACCCCGTCGAAAACACCGAGAAGAAAGACAACCGGCTGCTCCAACCTTGGCACACTATCAAAATTACAAACTTGCATACTCCCCTGGAGTTAAAATATATTTCCCTATGGTTTCAGGTGTACTTTTTTCCAACGTTTCAAAAGAGATGGCCTGTTCAAGGGTAAAAGGACCTGAACGTATGCGCTCCAACTCTTGCACGTAGGCATAACAACCAAGACGCTCTCCAAGATCGTTGGCAATAGACCTAATGTACGTACCTTTTGAACAACAAATACGAACTTTCATATCAGGGTAAAGATACCATTCGAGGTGAACTTGAACAATAACTTTTTGTGGCTCCCTCTCTATGGTCACCCCTTTTCTCGCAAGTTCATAGAGTTTTTTTCCCCCTTTCTTCTTCGCTGAGAACATTGGAGGGATCTGATTGTACTCGCCCTGAAACATCTCTATATGAGCAGCTAGCTGTTCATTGGAAGGAATATACGAACTCTCAGCAATAACCTTGCCATCCCTATCATATGAGTCGGTCGCCTTTCCGAGGCGAAAGATAGCCGAATATTCTTTATCATGATCCAAAAAATGACCAGCCTTGCGCGTCCACGTTCTTCCTAATAAGAGAACGAGAAGACCAGTAGCGAAAGGGTCAAGGGTTCCTGCATGACCGATTTTTTTCTGAAGAGTTCGTTTTCGAGCTACGGCAACAAAAAAAAAGGAGGATTTCCCCGACGGCTTGTAGATTGGGAGAATCCCTTCAGGAGGCGTAAAAGGAGCATGGACACTATTCACTTTTCTTTTCAGGAGGGGGTTCTCCCTCCTCCGGGAGAACTTTTGTGAGAATGTCACAGATTCTCAACTGTTTTTCAAGACCCTCATCGATACAAAACTGTAACTTTGGAAAGGTCCTCATAACCACCTTACGAAAAGAAGTACGTTCAATCTGTCCTGCAATCTCATTAAGAGCATCGCACGCTTGCTCTTTTGTTTTGTGGTCACCGATCACACTAACAAATACTTTGGCAAATCCAAGATCCGAAGTAATATCAACCGAGGTAATCGTCATCATTTCGGGATTTTTGAGAGCGTGGTGTAAGTCCCTATGAATTACTTCCGAGATTACTTCCTTCAAAAGAGAATTTAGGCGCGAAACACGGCGACTACCCATACAAAATGTCTCTACTCCCTACAACTCTTGCTCACGATATGTAACATCAAAAGCCTCGAGTTGATCGCCCTCTTGAAAATCAGAATAACCCTGCAGAACTATTCCACATTCTATTCCTTTTGAGACCTCTTTAACATCATCCTTGAAACGTTTGAGGGAAAGGATACTCCCCGTCCACATCACCTCACCGTCGCGACGAACTCTAACGGTCGAATTACGAGAAATTGTTCCATCAGCAACAACACAACCGGCAATAACGCCAAGTTGTGAAGATTTGAAGATAGCTCGCACCTCGGCCTGTCCCCGTTCTTGCTCTTCGGCGATCTTATCAAGAAGACCTCTCATCAGCTCACGAATATCGTCCTGAGCGTGGTAGATAATATTATGCATACGAACCGTTACACCCATTGCCTTGATCATAGGCTCCGCATGGGCTTCGATAGTCGTGTGAAATCCCAAAATAATTGCCTTGGAGGCAGCCGCTAGCTGTACATCAGATTCGGAAATTTCGCCAACACTCATAGATATAATATTATTCTCAACCTTCTCTGATGTAATCTTAAGTAGGGCTGTTTTCACTGCATCCAGCGATCCCTGCACATCAGCACGAATAATAAGGGGCAGCACCTTCTTCTCCACTGCACTGCCTTTCTCCATCATACTCTCAACTGAACGACGCCGTTTTGCTTGGAATGAAAGTTGACGTTGCCCTTCCTGTCGCTTTTCAGCAATATCCTTGGCCTCTTTCTCATTTTCAACCACAATAAACTCTTCGCCAGAAGAGGGAAGGGCTGAAAGGCCACTAATTCGAACGGGAATCGAAGGCCCAGCCTCTTTCAACTCTCTCTCTGCATCATCTCTCATCAACTTGACGCGCGCATATGTAGCACCAAATACCAGGGCATCTCCAACCCGTAGCGTTCCGTTTTGGACTAACACTGTAGCCATAGGGCCGAGACCTTTGACCATTTCAGACTCGATGACCGTACCTCGAGCTCGACTTCTGGGGTTTGCTTTTAACTCCAGCACCTCAGCTTGCAGGGAGATCATCTCTAAAAGTTCTTTAATTCCTTCACCCGTGGTAGCAGAACATGCAACAGCAATCGTCTGTCCACCCCACGCCTCTGGAAGCAGCTGACAATCGGCCAACTGTCTGTACACTTTATCTCGATCAAAAGCAGGCTTATCAGACTTATTAATTGCGACAATTATGGTCGCTTTTGCCTCCTGCGCCTGGGTCAGGGCCTCATAGGTTTGCTCACGCATTCCCTCATCCCCAGCAATAACAAGAATGGCAATATCAGTGATACCGGCACCCCTTTCTCGCATGGCTGAAAAAGCCTCATGCCCAGGAGTATCGATGATGCTAATACTTCCGTGGTCTGTCCCACAAGTAAAGGCCCCAATATGCTGCGTTATCGCTCCAACTTCACCATCGGCAACTTTCGATCTCCTGATCACATCGATAATGCTTGTCTTCCCATGGTCAACATGCCCCATGAAAGTGACCACTGGCGGACGATATACCAGATTTTCAGAGGATTCGGCCTTTATCTCTTCTGAAATCGATTCGCTTGTAATTTGAATTCGTTCCTCTTCGCTTGTATCAATAGCGATCTCACAGCCCAATTCGTGACCAAGCAACTGAATAAGAGTTTCATCATCAAGAATATCGTTAAGGGTCACTACCGTCCCTTGCATAAAAAGGGTAGACACTAGCTGAGAAGCCTTTAATTTCATCTCGCTAGCAAGATCCTTAACCGTAATCGGAATCCTCACCGAAATACTCGTTGGACGTATGACCTCTTGCTGAACTTCTTTTAGAAGTCGACCCTTGCGTCTCCTCCTCCACACGGTACCCTCGTCGTCAGCGCCCCCGGAAAGATCTCGTCTCCCTCCTATCTTGCCCCTTTTTCGGCCTCTTGAATCAAAAGATGACTCACCACGTTTGGCACCACCTTTTTTGTCCTGCCAACTCCATCCCAGAGATTCGCTCTCTTTTCCCTTTGCCTTGGCAGAGGTTTTAGCATCTCCTAGATCAGCAGCGGCACCCTCCTTTTCCTCACTCGATGTTTTAGATTGAGTTTTCGGCTTAGGAGTTGGAACCTTTTTATCAAATACCGGACCAAGCCCCTCAGAATTCTCTCTGATCGTAGAAAGAAACACAGAGCGGTCCTTCTTTTTAGGCGTCGAAACAGTACCCTCTTTCTTAGAAACAGTCCTTTTACTCTTCGCCTTTGCTTCAGCATCACTAACGGTGGCATCCTTCGTTTCCCCAACAATCTGCTCATCCACCGTGCCCTCGACCGGTCCAACAAGTCTTTCCTCTTCCCTGGAAAGATTTTCTGATGGGGGCTTTGCTTTCTTTGCGACGGCTTTTTTCTTGTCGACGCCTACAGCCTTTTTCTCTCTTGTGGTAACAACCTTCGTTTCTTTGACAGTCGCACTCTTTTTGACTTTTGCAGTAGAAATCTTTTTCTCTTTAGTGGCTACTTCCTTCTTGTCCTTGGTAGCTACGGTCTTTTTCGTTTTTGCAGCACTAACTTTTGTTTCCTTGGCAGTCGTACTCTTTTTAGCCCCAACAGCAGCGGTTTTTTTCGCCTTGATAGCAGCAGCCTTCTTAGCCTGAGACGAGGTCTCTACAGATTCAACGGCCTCGACTTTTGCACTCTTTTTGCCTTTCTTTGGCTCTTTTTCTTCTGCTGGCTGTTCTTTCTTCCTACTCAGCTTCGCCTTTAATCCGCTGAGATTAATGGCTCCAGCAAGCTGTGTATTTTTGACCTGCAATTTCGGATTCTTTGCCAACGCCTTATTCCCTCTGCTCTTTGCGAATTGGTTCTAAGACCTGTTCGAAAATCTTATCTACAACACCTGTACTCATGCCTAACTTCTTTGCCACCTCATCTGGCTCCGCCATTAGCAGTGCCCTAGGCGTTGAATAACCTTCGGCAACGAGCTGATCGATGACCATTGTTGGAATCCCCTCCACAGAAGAAAGAGATTGATCCATCCGTTCATCATCGCATGTCGCCAACGCAGCGCGCTCTATTGCGCGTAGTTTCACATAATCGCCCATCTTTTGAACTTTGAGCTCAATATTCATGAGCCTACCCAAAAGACGTATGTTCATTCCCTTTTTGCCAATTGTCGTTGGAAAGTCTTCATCATCAACAACAATAATCACCGTTTCGTCATCTTCCGACATTTCCAGTTTCCGAATCACCACAGGATTCAGCGCTTGGGCAAGCTGCTCTTCAGCATTTGGCACATAAGGAATCACATCTATCTTCTCACCATCGAGCTCGCGAATAATGTTTTTGACCCGTATGCCACGGACCCCAATGCAGGCTCCGACAGGATCCACCTTGGGATCTTCCGATCGAACAATCATTTTTGTTCGATAGCCGGGTTCCCGTACAAGCCCTTCGATAAGAACCGTACCGTCGCCAACTTCGGGAACTTCCTGCACAAGGAGCTGTTTGACAAATTCGGGATCTGTCCTTGAGAGAACGACTTCAGCCCCGCCCATCTCCGTATCTCGGACTTCAGAAAGCAATGCCAACACCCTGTGTCCAACATCAAAAGACTCATTTGGAGAATAGTTCCTTCTCGGCATGATACCCTCGACCTTCCCAAGATCGACTATAACGCATGACCCCCTACCAACCCGTTTCACCGTTCCAGAAACAAGTGTGTTGACCCGGTGGCGGTATTCCTCTTGAATAACATCTCTTTCAGCACCACGAAGCTTCTGCAAAATAATCTGACGCGCGCGCTGGGCTGAAATTCGTCCTAACTCCTTTGCCTCAGACGGAACACGAAGAACCTGTCCCAGCTCACAATCAGGCGCATAATTTTGAGCCGACGCCAAAGATATCTGCGTCATTGGGTTAGTAACTTTCTTTACAACCTCTTTATCGCAGTAGACTTCAATATCTCCGGTTTTGGCACATACTTCAACTGAAACGTTTTCGCCACCATGCACACTTTTACGCGCAGCCACTTCCAATGACTCACGGATGGCATCTATGATGATCTCTCGCTTAATGCCTTTCTCTCGCTCTAAATAATCAAAAATTGCGACCAAATCTTTATTCATCGGTGAGAACGCCTCTCAAGAAAGGAATGCCCCTTATATAGACACCCCGAATGCTGGAAAAATAGATACGCCCCCCGCTTTTCGTAGACAGGGGGCTCTTCATAATATGCACCTGCTACCTAAATCAGATAACAGCAACCTTTTTTACTCGCCTCCCCCTTCTGTCGACTGGGCAACTTCTTCAATTGCATCTTCGACGGACTCTTGATCCCCTTCCTCAGGATTTTCTTTTTCGGAGGATTCTGATTCTTTATCTTCTGATGGAGAGCTATGAACAACAATATCATCACCACCAAGCTCCCCTTTTTCCACAAGATACTCTTTGATAGAGAGAGCTATCTTTTTGTGCTCGGGATCCAATTTAAGGACCTTAGCTTCAACCTCATCTCCCTTGGAAACAATATCCTCTATCTTACCAAAAGGCTGATCTGAAAGTTCAGTTACATGGATAAGCCCCTCAATCCCATTTGGAAGCTCAACAAAGGCTCCAAATGCTGTAATTTTACTTATGACTCCACGAACCTGTGAACCTACTGGCATCAATCTTTCAATATTTTCCCAAGGGTTCTCGCTAAGCTGCTTCACACCAAGAGTAATCTTCTTGCTCTCTTTGTCTACAGTAAGAACGACAGCTTCAACTGCGTCCCCCTTTTTGAGCAGCTCGGATGGATGAGACACCTTTTTGATCCAGGAGAGGTCTGAGATATGAATTAAACCTTCCACGCCCGGTTCGAGTTCGACAAACGCACCATAGTTAGTGAGACTCTTTACCTCTGCTTTGACATTTGTGCCAATGGCGTACTTTCTTTCGATATCATCCCATGGGTTATGCTCGAGCTGCTTGAGACCAAGCGATATCTTCCCTTCTGCTTTTTGGACAGAAAGGACCACAGCGTCAAGCTCCTGACCCCTGGAAACGACATCAGCAGGATCAGCAACATTCTTCACCCATGACATTTCAGATACATGAATAAGCCCTTCAATACCCGGTTCTATCTCCAAAAATGCTCCATACGGAAGCAAATTAGTTATACGTCCGGAAACTCGCGTTCCTGGAGGATACTTGTTTTCAATTTCATCCCAAGGATTTTCACTAAGCTGTTTTAAACCTAGGGCTACGCGACCTTTTTCCTTGTCAACACTAAGGATTTTCACGTCTAACTTTTGACCAAGCTCAACAACCTCAGACGGATGTCGGATCCGCCTCCACGTCATGTCAGTGATGTGCAGAAGACCATCAATACCGTTGAGGTCAAGGAAGACACCAAAATCAGTGATATTCTTGACCATTCCGCTACAAATATCACCTTCCTTTATGTTTTCAAGAAGTTCTGCTTTCTTGGAAATACGTTCGGCTTCTAAGAGCTCGCGACGGGAAACAACGATATTCTTTCGCTCAGTATTGATTTTGAGAATTTTGAACTCAAAGATCTGATCGAGGTATTCGTCCAAGTTCTTAATACGCTTGTTATCGACTTGAGAACCAGGCAGGAATGCTTCTACGCCGATATCAACCATAAGGCCACCTTTGACCTTGCGAATGATTTTCCCCCTAACGATACTTCCCTCGCTGCAATGCTGAAGGATGTATTCCCACTGACGCTGCTTCTCAGCCTTTTCTCTTGAAAGAACCACTTGCCCATTCCTATCCTCAGCACGATCTAGATAGACCTCTACCTGGGCATCAAGTACAAGTTGATTTGGGTCCGAAAATTCATTAATAGGAACACTGCCTTCCGACTTAAGACCAACATCAACACTTACGTGGTCTTTTGTTATCTCAACAATTTTTCCAACAAGGATCTTTCCCGGATTAAAAAGAAATTTGTCCTCTGATGACTCTGAAACCTCCACGAGCTGCTTAAAAAGCGCTTCATCTTGCTCTGTGAAATCAATATCATCAACAATTTTCTCTTCATCCCATGAATACTGGGCTTTGTTTGTCATTGTTCTGCAATTCTCCAAATGTAATGTTTTATCGGTAAAGAGTAACACACGAATGGAGAATCTGGCAAGGGGGACCAAGATAATTTTGCCACGAGAAAAATTACGAGGATAGAAGGCAGGAATGAAGATAGGCCAAATTCTCTAAAATCTCTGTACAATTCCTCAAAAAAGTTGCCTACGGACTCGTTTACAACCCCTGACAACGAATTTGGTTTCGGTCAGAAATCTACCATTAAAAACTTTCCTTCCCACACCTTAAGATGTCACGTTACAGAAGTTTACTAAAAACCACCTTCTTGAAAAAAAAGATCCAACACAGTACCATGAGGGATACAAAATTCCAAAGAAAAGGAAGAAAGATAGGTTTTCTGAAGATCTTCGCTGTGCCCAAAGCACAGTAGCCCTATCACAACTCCCAACAAGCCGGCCAGAAGCCACGGAAAGAGAACCCAATCCGGTCGCAGAAGCGGCGACATCTGTCTTTGGCAGCACTGAACAGACAGGCAAAGTGGCAAGTACACCTTCAAGCGAAGGGGTTATCCCGCAGACGCGAAAATTTTTAAAGCTCTGAGTAATTCGAGAGCTTATCTCGGAGCTGAATACGCGAGCATAACACGCATCGCTGATAAATCCATCCTGCCAAATAGGATAACGACAAATACGCTCTCCCCACCAAATTCCGGACTACGCGCTTTACAAGACGTCCCAATTAACTAGTGCTCTGGGCACCGAAGTATATCGAGAAAATTAGGAACTGTCTTGTTGTAAGCATACTTAAGTTGTTGAGCAGATGATTCTGCGGGAGATTAAAAAACACTCGTCTGTTGATAACACTATTCTTCTGACACAATGGCTCGATTAGTACAGAACTTCTTACGGTGGAGTTTAAACCCAAGTTGCGCCCTACATCACGCCTGAACACAATCGAACATGACACGTGAAACATTAAGTGGTGAAGGGCAAGTTAATACTTGCCCGAAGTAATTAATGTTTCACCCGTTACGTGCAGATCTGTTCTAAGCGTGATCGATCTGATCTACACTATATCCAAAACCAACAGTGGAATCCTTATACAAACGATCAAATAATCGCAACTTATTGCACTCGTGTAGAACTTCTAAAAGGAGTTCTATTGAGGCTGATATTTTTATTATGTCCTTTTCTCTGAAGTTTTCTTTTAACCCGATCCTACTGCAGCCTAAATAGATGCTTAACCCGACGTAGCATACGATTTGCTAAACACCCTTGGCCGCACCATCAGCTAGGTCATCTCAATCATCTATTTAAGCCGTAGCAGGAATGTAGGGAGCAACTTGGGTTTCTACTCAAAGTAAGAAGCGCTACACCTTGGGGTTTCTGAAACAGTCACTTTGTAAAGGCCTTGAAGGTGTGATTTTAAAAAATCAAAAATCCATTTTGCCATCTGTTCTGCTGTTGGGTCCTGCATCTGCAATGTTTCATTAAGCCACCGGTGCTCAAAGAACTCGTCTATCATCGGCCGGACAATTTCCGAAATGTCGCCGAAATCCATCACCATACCTCCCTTTGAAAGAGTTTTCCGACGAACAGCAACTCTCAACGTATATGAGTGGCCGTGAGGTCGCGAGCAGTACCCTTTATGGTGTTCAAGGGTATGGCCAGCCTCAAAGGAAAATATCTTTTCTACTTCAAACATAAGCAGCCCCCGATATAATGTGTGGATGAAAAAATATGATCATTACAGGAGATGAACTATAGTGGCAATCCCCTATTCAAAACCAGCGAAAGAGGCTGTGATTATGAAGTTTGGAGGCGCCTCGCTGGCAACCGTCGACCACTTTGACCACGTAGCCTCTCTCATCAAACGCAAATCAGAGACAACAAAGCAAATCGTTGTTGTTGTTAGTGCTATGTGGGAACAAACAAACCAGCTCATATCGCTTGCTAAGCAAGTAAACCCCTCCCCTCCCCAAAGAGAATACGACATGCTCATCAGTGTAGGAGAAAGAATCAGCATGTCGTTACTGGCTATGGCTCTTGCCAAATGGGATATATCAGCAATAAGCCTTACGGGGAGTCAGGCAGGCATTATCACCTGCACAAGACACGCAGAAGCCAGCATCATCGATGTTCGTCCGCATCGAATAATCGAGGGATTTGAGAACGACAAAATTGTAATTGTTGCTGGATTCCAAGGAGTGAGCGATTCTAAAGAAATTACCACCCTGGGAAGGGGTGGCTCAGACACCTCTGCGGTTGCCCTGGGAGTTGCTCTCAATGCTTGCTGTGTCGAATTCTACAAAGATGTTGGTGGAATCTTTTCAAAAGATCCAAAGATTCACCCTGACGCGATTTACTTCCCATCTCTTTCATACAAAAAAGCACTCTCGATAATCTCAAAAGGAGCAAAGGTACTCCACGAAAGGGCTCTTTCCATGGCACAGATCCACGCTATGCCACTTCATATTCTTCCTTGTGACCCCTCGTCACCCTCAGAGGGAACGCGAATAGGAGACGATCAAGAAGGTTCAAACAAAAAAACGTATGAACAGACAATCCACACAGCGTAAACTATTCAGCCATTGCAACAGGCTGTTTGCTCATATTATTCACACAAGATATTGCCCCTTCTCTGGCTTTTTCAAAGTGCCGGGCAAGTTCAGGATACTCACCACGAAGCCACTTGTGTAGAGGAGCAAGCCTTCTGATATCTTTTACAAACGCCTTTTTCGAACAGGGAATCTTTCGTGGAGCAAGCTTTCCCCCATCGATATAAATGGCTCTGTCCTCGAAAAACCCCAGATTATTTTTCCGAATAAGGGCCCCATCATGATCCTGTATCCCCTTTTGTGCACAGCGGACAAAAAGGTCAAAAATAGCATCTACCTTATCTTTTGCCTCATCAACCCTGCCATCCTGCATTAAAGATGTGAGTACCGTTTTGATGTGTTCCGCCTTGCGCTGGAGCATAAACTGATACTTGTCGAGCTCTAGTGAATACTTATTGCCCAACAAATCCTGTATCTCAACCGTAGGGAATATCCCCTCAGTTGTATTTAAGTGGACCATCAATAGGACATTCTCATCACGAGCTAGATCCCATGCTGTTTTAAAACTACGCAGCAGATAGTCTCCCCGACGTGAGAGAGCCAGCAGACGAGACTTCCGCCATTCGTCGAAAATTGGAATGCTCGGCATCGACATTATCATCTTCGGCAAACGAAGCCGCTGGTGTCGAAAAAACTTCAACACATATTTATCATCCTCACTGACAAAGGCGTACACCTGAAATCCATGCCCCAGATATCGAAACGGTTGATCAAGAGCCTGCTTGGCCTCTTCAAGATCTAAAGAGGTATAAGACGTGTCCCACCTTGGATCATAGGAAGGAGAGGATTGAATTTTGTACAACCGAAATCCCTCGCCACGCGATTCCCATTTTTGTATCCCCTTTGCACAAAGCAAAAAGAACGCTATAACCACTGTCCACGTTAGTATTCGCGATGATCTATTCATATTACTCATCCTTAACCGATGCTTTCCTTTAAGAGCTTATTTACCTGTGCAGGCGGAGCGCTTCCCCTCGTCTGTTTCATCACCTGACCAACTAGAAAAGCAAACGATCTGTCACGCCCATCTCTAATAGCCTGAACAGTATCAGGGTGCTGTGCAACGACTTCCTTGACTATTTGTTTCAGTTTTTCCATATCCTGAAAGGGTTGGAATTCAGGTCTACTTTTCACAATCTCCTTAGGTGAAACTTCAGGAGCCAATACCATCTCGTCTGCTACACTTTTTGCAATTTTTCCAGTAATGGTCCCCTCTTGTACCATGAGAACCAATTCTCCCACATTGTGAGCGGAGATTCCACTCTTCCACATGGCAATTCCTTTCTCTTTCAAGCGACCTGCAAATTCGACAGCTATCCAGTTCGCCACCATTTTATAGTTATCACAGATCTCAAGAGCCTGTTCATAATAATCCGCAAGTTTTCTATCTGCTGTCAAAAAATAGCTGCGCTCTGTCGTCAAACTATAGTCCCGACAAAATCGGCGCTCTCTTTCAAGAGGCAGCTCAGGAAGGTGCTTTTCTTCAGCATCTACCTGTTCTTGCGTTAAGATTAAAGGAAGCAGATCGGGATCAGGAAAGTAGCGATAATCCTGAGCATTCTCTTTCGTTCTCATCAAAATAGTAGAGCCCCTATCTGGATCCCAGCGAAATGTTGCCTGGTCAACCACCTGTGTAATCTCTTTTTCAGGTGATGCTTCATAAAGGGAAATATGTCGATCAATTTCAAAGTTAATTGCCTGTTCAAGGTTTGAAAATGAATTCATATTTTTAATTTCGGAACGAGTCCTGAGGATTGTCTCGCCTTTTTTTCTAACAGATACGTTGACATCAAAACGAAACGAGCCTTCTTCCATATTGCAGTCTGAAACATCGAGATAGTCGAGTATGGATCTAATAGCCTGAGCATAGGCTACAGCCTCTTTTGCCGAGTGCATACAGGGCTGCGACACGATCTCTATCATCGGAACTCCAGCCCTGTTAAAGTCCACTCCAGCAAAAGTAGAATAGTGCTTAAGCATACCAGCATCATCTTCAAGCTGAACACGGTCGAGAGAAAAAGACTTTTCTTCTCCCTCCACAAATGCCGGAACCACTCCCCCTTTAACAACGGGAAATTCAAGCTGTGTTATTTGATAATTTCTAGGGCAATCGGGATAAAAATATGATTTCCTTTCAAATCGACTCCACAGCTGTACATCTCCCTTTGTCGCAAGTCCAAATTGGATAGCTTTCCTGACCGCCTCCTTATTGACAACAGGAAGGGTTCCTGGAAGAGCAACGCTCACCTCACTGATATTTGTGTTTGGCTCATCACCAAAATGGTTGCGATCCACTGAAAAGAGCTTAGATGCCGTGTTAAGTTCAGCATGAATCTCAAGACCAATAACTGGCTCCCAACAATCCTTGTTCATTGTCATCCCTCCCCTTTCTGACAAAGACTCGGACGCTTTGTATGATAATCTGTTACCGACTGGAAGGCGCATCCTATGGATAAAAGCTCAGCATCGTGACGCTGAGCTCCGAAAAGCTGAAATCCCAGGGGGCGGCCGTCTGGAAGAAAGCCAGCGGGCAAAGCCATCGCAGGAATACCGGCAAGATTTGCTCCAACGGTGTACAGGTCCTCAAGGTAAAGGGAGAGAGGATCTTTCTTTTCACCAAAGGCAAATGCTCCTCCGAGGGAGGTAGGAAGGGCTATACAATCGCACTGTGCGAAAGCACCGTTAAAGCTATTGATAATGAGTTGACGCACTTTCTGAGCTTTAAAGTAATAGGCATCCTGATACCCAGAAGACAATACAAAGGTTCCGAGCATAATGCGGCGCTTAACCTCGTCCCCGAAACCCTCTTCTCGGGAAAAGTCATACACCTCATCGAGTGTTTTGGCACGATCAGATCGCACACCATATCGAATACCGTCAAAACGAGCTAAATTTGTGGATGCTTCGGCAGTACAGAGAATGTAGTAGGTAGAGACTGCATATTTGAGTATAGAAAGATCGACTTCCACAACTTCTGCCCCTATTGATCGCAAACTCTCCACCGCTCTGTCAAAGAGTTCTTTGGTCTCTTCGGGAAGATCTGTTAAAAACTGCCAAGGAACACCAACCTTGAACCCTCTGCCAAAGCATTTTTCAAACGAGACTGGAGAAAATGCAGGATCTGGTAAACTCGTCGAATCTTTTTCACATGGCTGAGCAACCACCTGCATGATCCGTTCTAGATCTTCGCAGCTATATGCCATCGGACCAATCTGATCTAACGAGGAACCAAAAGCGACAAGCCCATAACGTGAAATCCTCCCATACGTCGGCTTAAACGAGGAAATTCCGCAAAAAGAGGCAGGAAGTCGAATAGAACCCCCCGTATCACTACCAAAAGCTATAGAAGCCATTTCTGCAGCGACAGCCACCGCAGACCCCCCAGATGAACCGCCTGGAACGTTTTTTATATCCCATGGGTTTTTTGTGTTTTGCACCGAAGAATTTTCGCAAGTGGTCCCCATAGCAAATTCATCGAGGTTGGTCTTACCAAGTATAATCCCATCCTCTTCACGAATTCGACGAATAATAGTGGCATCAAAGGGGGATACGAAGTTCTCCAAAAACTTCGAGGCACAGGTTGTCCTTTCGCCTTTGATATTGATATTGTCTTTGATGGCAATCGGCACACCCGCTAGAAGGCCAAGGGGCTCTCCTCCCCTTCTCTTACAATCCAAACGGTCTGCCTGTTCGATAACAGAAGCATCAAAGACCGACAAATAGGCTCCAAGAACTGAATCTAAACTATGAATCCGATCAAGAAATCCTTTCGCGATCTCTCGTGCACTGACCTCTTTGTTCACAAATCGCCGGTGTAATTCACACGCTGATAACGAATGCATCTTTACCCTACTCACTCAACGGTGTTAATATTGTTGGAACCCGAATAAGGCCCGCGACATTCTCAGCCCCTTGTAAAAAGAGCTCCCTTTCAAGAGTATTGGACCATTTATCCTCTCGTAATGGAGTTTTTCCGTGGCCTACAACGACGTAATTGCACGGCTCTACATTTTCCGTATCAACCTCTTCGAGCAAATTGATATAAGAGACCACCTGCTGAAAATCTCGAAGCAACTTGGCTCTTTTTTCCGGAGAGCAATTTATACGACATAACCGCGCTAAATGCTCAAGACCTTTCTCTGTAATCTCTGCCATAATACACCTCAGAAACATCACTCTTCACACCCGGTTCGAAAACGCTCAAATGGTAAAACCACAGAAGGCCCACCCGCATAATTTGTGTCATTTTCAATAGGGAACATGAACTCGGTTTTGGGAAATCCTCACCACCAAGTGCGAGGGGAGTGTAGCAAGAAACATCATTAATATCACCCACGAAAGCGCTCTTGCTAATCCATTTGCCTTAACGCAATCTTATAACTACTATGGATAAAATGGGGGTTCGGTGATACTATGGGCAAAGCTCGTTGAGGCATTTCATCACCGAACATGTTAGTCGACGATCTTAAACAGAACATAATTGAGAGGATACAATGGCAACAGCACCCTCATCTCCAGCCGATGCACAGGACCATTCATCTTTTAGTTTGCCAGCAAGTATTGAACGTGGTGCAGCCAGGGTCTCAGAGCGCGTACACTATTCCATGGGAAGAGTGAAGAGTACCCTTTCTGAGAAAATTTCGGCCACCGCCGCCCGAATACGAGAAATGGTTATTCCTGCCCTTTGGATCGTTGCCGCAACGTTTTTGTGCCTTACCTTTCCGCAGTTTTTTTTCATAGGCGGTATTTTTGCAGCACTAAAGCCCAAGCTCATGCATTCTTCCATTGAGCGGCTCTCTTGTGTTTGGAAAGATATGAATTGGCAATGTAGAACACTTCTTGTCGTCGGAGCATGGAAAGCTTTATCAGTATACCTTCTGTTTGCATCCGTCTTTGCCGGAGCAAAGGTCTCTCTCATCTTTCAAAAGTACGATCCATCAAATGACGATTCCTCTCAGTCATCCGAAGAGCACCAGCGACCGCCTGCCACTCCACACACGGGCCCACACACACCTATGAGCATAGACGACCTGTCCTCCTGAACCTAAATAAACGTAAGTATACGTCCGTTTTCAGCGCCTGCTCTTTGTTCTGTGGAACGTTCATCATCGCAATACTTCCAGACCGATCCATCTATCCAGACTAGCCCCAAGTCTCTTCATTTCTCACCACAGATCATACGCACCTTGACCGATCTTCTTAAATGCCGTTGTTGAAGTTTGGTGTTTTTGCCCAAGGGAAAAAGAGATATTCCAGCCATTTCCATGACCGCCAGGACGCCATTGCAGAGAGAGAGTCACCCGGAGCGCACCACGCAAAAGAGTAGCAGCATTGATCTCATAATTGACATATCGTCTGGGCGATTTACGCCTCCACCCAACCCAAGAAGCTAGATCAATATCAAAAGTAGGAAGAGGACTCCAGGCAAGGGCAGCTCTCAGCGTCTTTCTCTGATCTGACATCTGTGAACGGCGAAGTCTATCAGGGGAACGGACAGCTTCAACAATGAAATTTTCCTTATCAAGCTTTCTCCAACTATAACGACCGCGCTGACGCCATTCTACAATGCAGGCAAATCTGTCGGAAAATGTCTGTCTCATCTGCATGTTCAGGTGATCAAGGTGGTTATACCGAACATTCCACGCAGTCTCAACTTTGTATGAGCCTGTTGCCGTAAGATCCCATGTCGATGACAGCCACACCTTGTAAGGGGTTTTCGACAGATGACGCGTTGCAAAAAATGACCGAGAATAAAGATCTGATCGCACAGCGGGCCTAAACCCATCTTCGCGTGGAGCAAAATAGAGATTATGACGAAATCCATAACGCAATGTATTAATACGGGCCCAACCATCCCCAAGTCCAAACACGTAATTATCGTCAGCTCGGACAGAAGGACGCGATACAGCAGAAAAGTCTGCGTATGGCTCAAGAATTTGCTGTGTTACCTCCCCCTGTCTGATAAGGCGTGTTTTAATCCCAATCCCAGCAGTTCCTACCGCCTGGAATTTGGAGTTATTCTTTGGGCTATTGCTATAGTGAAGAAGCGTGTAGGCAAGAGATGGTGTAATAGACAACCATGAGAGATTCTGAGTCAGAGAGAGCCTCTGAGAAAGCTGAGTTCTTGTTGAATGGAAGTTATGCACAGAAGGGGTGCGTTTAGCATAAACATAATCTAAAAAACCAGCGCTGAGCCTGCTACTAAGGACAAACGGAGATGTTCCTAGAGAACCAGAACGGAAATTATATGAAAATAACGGTAGCTTCTGCTTGATATTTTGAAAGGTGTTGAGACGTTTATTAACATCGAGACGAGCTTTCCAATCTGGCTCTTCCCTCCAAAAATTTACTTGAGTAAGGCCGGCGCGAACATCTGAAACAGCACGATCGGAATAGTCATACTTCATTCTCTTGTCGCTCAACTTATCGTATTGTGCTCTTACGTGAATGTTTGCGGTGTCACAATAGGCCCTAAATACCCCTTGAATGCGGTATCGCGCTGAATCCCATCTTTTATTCTCTCCCTGAGCAACATAGTTGAAAGCCTCAAAGCGCGTCATTTTTTCACTATTTTCGTACCTAGAGCGAAGCCCTGTTCCGAACCCATTTCTGATGCTGTAATCGAGTAGCGCTCGGTGTTTCCAACTACCTGTCTTGAACTGGTAGGAGATTCCTACTCTTGTTCCCTCTCGACCGCCCCATCGCACCCTATAGTGAAAGGGAACACTATCCATATCCACTATGTCTGATGAAAAGGAGGGAACCCAAAAAATGGGCACGCGAGCACAATAAAAAAGCACATTGGAAGCTTTTAGATAAGAATCCTTTGACACCGTTGCCCGGTCAGCACTGAGAGTCCAATCGCTTCTCTCATTTTCACTTGTTGTCACATAGGCATCGGTTGCTACAGCTCGTCCATCTGAATGCACCTCTACCACCCTTCCACCAATAAACCAAAGACCCGATTGCGTACAGCCATTCCAAACAGTAAGTTTAGCACTCTCAACGTCAAACTCAACCTTGTCTCCGGTAAAAGACCTGTTTTTGTACTTCACAAAAAGCTGATCCTCAGCCTCGATCTTATGAACAGAGGTCTCCCCCGATCCAGATCGCGTATAGAGAATTTTTTTGGCCTGAAGAAAAAAATCTTTTCCTCTGACCACACCCCCCTTGTCGGTCTTCATCGTTCCTTGGCCATAATCAGCGTCTTGTAGCTGTATATTGAGATCTTTACCCAGTCCCTGAAATGAGGGCTCAAAGGCCACTGCAAGAAAACAGTGCAAAAGACATATAGAAAAAAGAACGATTTTACGCATACCCTACCGCTCGAAAAATTTACGTTTTCATTGTTATGTGGCCTTCCCTTGTACTCACTTTTCGCACTTTCTCTCTAGTTTTTTTATCGCCCCCATACTGAAAACTCACTTAGTGGTAAGGGGTCAACGCTCGGCAAGGAAACTGCTGTTTGCCAACATACTTTCTGAAATTATGATCGGCAAAATTCCACGTAAAAATCTGATAACAAAGGAATTTACCGCTGACGTTTACAACACCGATCAGTTTACAATCAAGGGTTTAAACCCAAGTTGCGCCCTACATCACGCTTGAACACAATCGAACGAGATAAGTGAAACATTAAGTGGTGAAGGGCAAGGTAATACCCGAAGTAATTAATGTTTCACCTGTTACGTGCAGATCTGTTCAAGCGTGATCGATCTGGTCTACACTATATCTAAAACCAATAGTGGAGTCCTTGGATGAACGATCAAATAATCGCCATTTATTGCATTTGTGCTGACCTTCTAAAAGGGTTTCGTGGCCCTTTCTCTGAAATTCTTCTTTTTGCCAGCCCTTACTACGGCCTAAATAGATACTTAATCTAAAGTAGCCAACGATACAGCCAAGGGAATACCCTTGGCTGCATCGTCGACTAAGACATCTCAACCATCTATTTAAACCGTAGCAAGGATGTAGGGGGCAATTTGGGTTTTAAACCCAATGAAACATAATGTAAGGTTTAACATGAGGTTCAAGATTCCGCAAAATTTGTGAAACAAAAAAAAGACAATGTACGCTAAAATTTTGCCCGGCAAGGGATCGCAAGACAAGAGATCTTGTGATAGCAAAAGGAGCCTTTGTTCATATATTCATGCGTGTACACACAGGTTAGCCCCTTGTCTATTGCCTATCTGCAGGATTATTTTATAGATTCTTCTTCAGCTCGGCCTCTTTGTCCCATTAAATCCTTGATTGTGACTTATCTCTCAGATAGGCTGAGTGAAGGGGTCAAGAGACAAGTGTTTCAACGGAGCCGGGGTTTTTACTTTGGCAAGAAGAACGGCGAAGTACATTTTCTCCTGCAGCCAACCTATGTGAGAGATAGGTCACAATTAGGAATTAAACAACAATGCGCGAAAGGTTTTCCAAAACAAACATAATGTCTTTTAAGGAACAATGAAATGAATCTCCCCTTCAATATAAACAGCACATCTTCTGGATCTTCTTCATTTCAATCACTTGCAGTTACGGTAGTAGGTAGTGGCTATGTTGGGCTCGTAACTGCGGCATGTTTGGCATACAGAGGACATTTGGTTACCTGCCTCGACATTAACGAGGAAAAAATCGAAGGACTCAAGAAGGGAAACGTTCCAATCTTCGAACCACACCTCGAGGAAATGGTTCAAGGGTGCATTCGAAATAAATCCCTGCACTTTACAACTGATTACAAAAAGGCCCTAAAGGGCTCTTCTATTGTCATACTTGCCGTTGACACCCCCCCGCTCTCGGATGGAAAATGCGATTTGACCAATATCAAAGCAGCCTCTCGATCACTTGCGGCCTCCATAGTTAATGACGTAACTATTGTTATCAAATCAACGGTTCCCGTGGGCACGTCGAATCTCGTTCTGGACATCATCCACGACTGTATTGGCGACCGTTACCAAGTCGATCTTGTATCAAACCCCGAATTTTTACGAGAGGGTGCCGCTGTCAGCGACTGCCTATATCCTGATCGTATAATTCTCGGAGTGCCAAACAAACATGCAGAGCTGGCAATGCGCAAACTCTATGAGCCTTTTAACCATAGAGATGATCAATTTATCGTAATGGATCCCCTGTCCAGCGAACTAACGAAATATGCTTCAAACACAATGCTAGCTAATCGTATTTCGTTTATGAACTGGCTGAGTAATATCTGCGATAAAATTGGGGCTGATATCGAATCGATCAGAGATGGTGTCGGAGCAGACAGTAGAATTGGCCCTGAATTTCTAAGAGCAGGTGTAGGATATGGAGGCTCTTGCTTCCCAAAAGATGTTAAAGCCCTCATATCGACTGCCAAGGAGTTTGGTTGTCAAACCTCTCTGCTCGAGGCTATAGACGGTATTAATGAGCAGCAAAAACAGCAGATGACAACAAAAGTTTCTGCGTATTTCCGGGACAGAGGAGGTATTAAAGGCAAAAATATAGCCGTGCTGGGTTTGGCCTTTAATCCCAAAACTGATGATATGCGAGAAGCTCCGTCAATCACGATTATTAAAGGGCTGCTTGCAGAGGGTTGCCATGTACGGCTTTTCGATCCTGCGGCCATGGAGAATGCCAAACAGGTCCTACCGACCTCGTCTCTTATAACCTGGTGTAACGATCAATGGGAAGCCCTTGACGAGGCCGATGCCCTCATTCTTTGTACTGACTGGAACCAATTCCTTGAAATGGACCCCTCGGCCGTTCTTTCAAGCATGAGTGGACGTGCGTTTTTTGATGGGAAAAACTGCTTTTCACCGCAGGAGATGAGCTCATATGGATTTGATTACATATCAATAGGGCGCCCCCCATGTTACGGGTCTCTCAACCTTGTTGAAAACAGAATAAAAATTGAAGAAAGCTTGCAGCCCCGATGACACTAGAAACGACGTTCATTTTTTTTACGTCCATATGGTTCCCGGCAGTCTGTACTATTGCCAATCCCTTTCTTGCTCTGATAAGCCGAATGCTATGCCACAAGAGACTGGGTCCTGCTCTCTGGATTGCCTGTATGAGTGGTGCTTTCAGAGATGTCCTCCTTGCCTCGCCAAAAGTTGGAATTCTCGCCCTAAGCTCACTGGTGAGCTGTAGAATTGCCTTCGCATACGTCTCTCTTGTTACGATTGAGGGAATAAAGGGATGGCTTCAAGTTACAGCCATACTGGCCCTCCTTGACTCACTTTTGAGTACTTTTTTTTGTTTTGTTATCAATCCCTCTACCTTCCATGTTCCTTCCTGGAAAGCACTCTTCCTATCAGTAGTTTTTGCTTGCATGTGGACAGCAGGCTTGTACACTATACATGTATGGCGAACAAAACGAGCGCGGAGGCGTACATAAATGGCTCGTATTCTCGATGGTCAGGCCCTTGCCAAACAGCTTCGAAGCTCTCTTGCAGATGAACTCCGAAATATGCACGGCTCCCCCCACATTGTTGTTGTTCTCTCATATCCAGATCCTGCCTCTCAAATCTACGTCAAACATAAGCTTCTCGCCTGCCAAGAGGTAGGAATACGAACAACCGTCCTCAATCAAGAATACGATTCCACTTCCGCTCTCCTTGCCGCCTTAAACACATGGAACAATAACGAAGATATAGACGGAATTCTCGTTCAATTCCCTCTCCACCCAAATGTCGATCAAAGCGCTATTATGCAACACATTTGCCCTGAAAAGGATATCGACGGCGTACATCCTGATAATCTTGGGAAACTCGTCATGGAAGACTCTTCGGGGTTTGTCCCCTGTACACCACTTGGTATCCAAACCCTGCTTTCCTCTAATGATATCTTTCTACCTGGGAAACACGTGGTAATAATCGGACGAAGTGTCACCGTGGGAAAATCGCTTGCCTTGCTTCTCTCACAAAAAAATTCTCGTGCTAACGCCACCGTTACACTTGCTCACAGTGCAACAGACAATCTCCCAAAGCTTTGTAAAAGTGCTGACATTATTATCGCGGCTGCTGGATGCCCTCACCTTGTTACGCGTGATATGGTTCATGAAAAAAGCATTGTTATTGACGTGGGTATCAATAGGCGCGGCAATGATGGAAATTCCCGCCTTATCGGGGATGTTGACTTCGAGAGCGTGAGTAAAGTCTGCGCAGCCATAAGTCCGGTTCCCGGTGGTGTTGGTCCCATGACAATTGCAAGCTTACTTCAAAACAGTGTAAAAAGTTTTCGGAAAAGAGTATGAAACACGTTTTCATTATCCTCTCCTTTTTTTGTTGTTCTTGCTCCCAGCAAAGAACCGACTTCCACTGGCGCGGCGTTGCCATGACAATTCCTTACCACATTCACATTGGCCCATTTCCTTCTCATATTTCTGAAAATCAAGTTCTTGATGTCATTACAAAAACTTTTCGCGAAGTTGATGAGACCTTTAACAAATACAACCCCTCTTCCGAACTTTCAACTCTTAATTCTTGGGAAAAAGGTCTCCCTTTCCCCTGCTCTTCAAGGCTTTTTTATGTTCTCAAGCAGTGCGACCTCTTCTATCGAATCAGTGATGGCCGTTTCGATCCAACCATCTCCCCTTTAAAAGAGCTTTGGAAGGAGGCCCTCTCCCGTCATAGTGTCCCGTCTAAGGAAGACTTAGCCGCCCTTCCCCCAATAGGGTGGGAAAATCTCTGCCTTCACGACAGCTGCCAAGTGATCAAAAGCGACGCCTCAATAGCAATAGATTTAGGGGGGATCGCCAAGGGGTACGCAGTCGACCTACTTGTCGAAAGCCTTTCAGACATTGGCATCACAAATATGTATGTTGAGTGGGGCGGTGAAATTCGAACCCAAGGAAACCATCCAGAAGATAGGGCATGGAAAATTGGGATTCTTTCACCCTGCAACGGCGAATCGCCCAAAGTTGTTGAAGTCAGAGAGAAGGCACTGGCCACAAGTGGTGACAGCATACAAAGTTGGTCTGTCTTCCACAATGGAAAGGAACGGCGACTCTCCCACTTTTTAGACCCTAAAAAGCTCCAACCTCTCCCTGGATCAACGAATAGATCTGTTACCATAAAATATGACAGCTGTCTCGTTGCCGACGCCCTGGCAACAATTTTCTGCACCCTCTCCCCTGAAGAAGACCCTTATCTTTTCTTGCACGAAAGGGTCCTTCCTGTTTTTCCCTCTGCGGAAGTTATTTCGTAGTGACCGGTCTTGATGTTGAAATCATATATTCAACAACCCCTTTAAATCCGGGAGGAGAGTTTTGGATAAGCTTTTGTATAATTGATTCCTCATCTTCTTTTGTATCAATCCCTTTCTTTATAGTCTCTAAGGCAGGAGCACAGCGATTTCGCCACGTAGAAATTTCGTCGTCGGAACTCCCCTTTCGCACTATTAATTCCTTAATGGTCCGTTCAATTTTATAGACAAAAGATGAAAGAACCGGAGGGAGAGGGCGACCAACTAAATTGTCAGAGGTTCCTAAGCAAGCTTGCACGTTAATCCGATCATTCGGTCTTCGACACACTCTCTCGTCATGGGAAACTACGCCCGTCTGCCCACGTTGTGGTGGTACTGTATCTTTCATGTATCTCTTAGCTATTGCTTCGTGCTCTTGAGGCGTCCTCCATCTCACCTGCCCGGGAATCATATCTTGCGAGGGCAAAACGCCTGACAAAAGAGGACTCTGCAATAGCAAAGGTATCGAGCTTGTCCCTAAATCAAACGACTCGGAACGACTACTTTGTACCAAAGGCCGTGACGGCCGCTTTTTACAAATCCCTCTACATCGTAGTGGTAAAATAGACGAGGAACGGTCTCGCGTTTGAGTATCCGAAACGCCTCTTTGCTCTCCCACCGACCGGGGCACCTCGTCCAAAACTGAAACAGTCTTGGGAGGAGCCCCCCACCTCACAGTCTCAGGCGCACTCCTAGGCGCTTCCACTCTTGTAGACATTTTAGACAATACTGAAACCGATTTTGGTTGATCCGGCTGACAATCAGGAGAAGGTCTCCATAAGGCAGAGAGCAGAGCAGATCGAGGTGGGCAGGGACATTGCTCTGAAATTGAAAGCGGCGGAGGTATAAGAGAGATCGAGGGAGGCGTCACTTGATCTGTAATATCACAGGAAGGCGGAGTTGCTTCCGGTTCGCTACAACCCGACCCAGGGGTGACGCAAGGAGTCGATGGGGCTGTTTCTGAAGCTCTTTCGGGAAGAGAAACGCCACTTTCTACAAGGGAAAAGTCATCTCCATGTGACAGACTTTGAGCAGTACAAGCCGTGTCATCTAGCCAATCCTTCACATCAAGTTCTTGAGAAAACAGGGGACTACCACTTAAAAAACCACTATCTACACGAGAATCTAAGGCCATATAAACCACCATATTAATAAATAATACTTCACGAATTGTAGCAAAATCTTTATTATTAAGCAAAAGAATTTCTTTGATACGAATACATTCACAAATAATGATATTTCTCTTTTCAAAAAACTCGTATTCTATTAGTGATAAAGATAGAGAGAAATAAAATTAATTCAGCATTCACGATAAAGCAAACCTAACGTAACAACGGCATTGCTGGATGACAAATAAGGTGAACGACATGTCAGAAATAGAACACATACAAGATTCCTTTCACAAACTGACAACAAAAATCAAGCACAACCACGATATAAAAGAGCATGACAAAAATGCCCTTTTACATGTGATGGCAGACATTGAAAAAACCTGGATCTCAACGCTCAGCAAAGAGAATATTTTGCCTGAGGTCGATGTACATGTTTTTGACAATCTACACACCAATGAAAGCAAACCCTTCAAGAAGCTTGTTCATGACACTGGAAAAGCTCTCAAGAAACTTCGCAAAGAATATGTAAAACACCACCCAGAATCCGAGGCACCGGAAGCTGAAAAAAAAATTGAGGTAACAGAGACAATACAGATCCATGTCAATGATGATCTGCTCCTCCCCGAACCAACTCAAGAGCAACAGGCAGATCTTTCGATCTATCTTGCTGCCTCTTCGCCAGAAAGTTGGGAAGAATCAAAAGGAGTTGTTATTGATTGCATCGATCGAGAAACATCTATTATCAAACTCTGCTATCTCATATACGATTTACTCCTTGGAAATGCTCCACCCGATCTTCCTGAAAAGACCACGTACTCCTCTCAGGCTCAGGAAGCCATCTTGCAAGAATGCGGAAGAAAGCTTAAGGCGGGAGATATGCAGATGAGCGTAACAGACATCAAACAGCTAACGGCCTTCTCTCACTTTCTTGAAAGTGTGATCAAACAGGTGCCAACACTCGACGTACCCCTACGACTGGCCCTCAGTGGAGTCAAGAACCTCTTGGGTGAGTAAAAAAAACGGTATGGTATTCTGCAACACACATCTTCATGCAGAACAACACGCTCGCGTCATTACCAGATCATAGACGTAAAGACAGCCCTTTGTCTCAACATCACCCTTTATCTCTTCCCATGTTCCCGGCCTGGTATAGACACCACTATGATATGTCCAACGCGTTGGCATATTTCCATTCTCACATGAGGTTGACTGACCAGCAATATATGTTGCATAGTGACCACTCCTGGGAGAGCCATAGTGCACAACAATGCTTCGAAGTACATACATAGCCTCTTTGTCGTCACCCACAGAGATATGTAAAGAAAATGGAGCGTCGACAGGAGTACTGCTTTGTTTCAGTGGCCACATGCACCTTTTGACAAAAATAGGTAGACAGCGAGGAGGCATACCCATTAATTGGTATGACTCCACCTTCTCTATACTTGGAAGACACCACCGACTATCCACAATATTTTTTCTTCTCAACTCTTCTCTCTTGGCAAGAAACGTTGAATTTATTTCCTGACGTCTCTTATCTGACGACTCCTCCATAGCAGCAGAATTTTTAATATCATCAAGAGTCATGGTCTCTTCAATTATGGCACCGTCAACATATTTTTGAAGGTCTATTCCCCGTCCTTCTTCGCGAATATCCACCCCAATGGCATAGTCCTCTTCAGATCGATCCTCTTTATCAATTGTAGGAATATAAAGATCGTGTATCGAGGGCAGTAGCCCTTTATGAGCCTTTCGATATGTGGCGTAATGATCTGTTTCAGGGGCTCTCTCCGTTTTTATTTTTCGCATAAAAGGAGTAAGTGTACTTTCTAAAAAAAACTGCGCCAATTCTAAAACATCCTGTTGTCTACCATTATCAAAACGTGAGCCCTCTTTGCCGAGACGGAGAAAACTTTCTTTAAGAAGGCTTGTTAATCTATGCAAGCTCCCTTTTGAGTGTTCAATGGGAGTTGTTTCTGGACATTCCAAGTCATTGCACAGACTTAAAAAAGCGCGGCCTATTTCTGTATTTGCAGCCCCGAGGACTTCTCTAAAGGGCAAGGAAGAGGCAAACGCTTTGATGAATGCATTATAATAGCAAAGGTTAATACCTCCGGAAATCCCCCTTAAGCCAGCGCCATCTATACAAGGTGTGATAGAGGGCCTTGTGCGCCTCCTTCCCCTTCTCCTGCTAGAGATAGGATCTCTTCTAGTCTGTTGAGGGATACATTTCTTTGCTATCTTTTCAATATTTGAAATTACATCACCGTCTATCGGTACTGCTTGCACCCTTCCCAAAAACCTGCCAACCATAGATATCGGCCTTTGACTTGAAATCTTGGCGTTTAGACGCATTAGAGCAACAGAAAGATGCCTGCCGATGGGAGAAACAATGTCTGCAAACAGGCTTACATCTGTGTCTTTGATTGAAAGCGCTCTTCTAGCAACTCTCGATATGGTTGCTAACCGAAAATCACTGTGACCAAACCACAATTTTATTCTATCGAAAAAACCAAGTTCTTTTACCGATACGAACCTGACCGCCTCGAAACCGTGCCTTTTTATTCTTTGAAAAACATGGCCTCTTTTTGTATCTCTTCTGCCCTCGTGAACCTCGAAACACGTGCCGTAGTCACGGAGTGCGCAAAAAACAGCAGGAAGATCTATTTTCATTGCAGCCACCTCAGGGTAAATTTCACAACTTATACCCGAACGAGTGTAGCTCGTTTTTCATTATTCCAGCCATTAAAACCCAAGTTGCGTTCTACATCACGCCTGAACACAATCGAACGTGACAAGTGAAACATTAAGTGGTGAAGGGCAAGGTAATACCTGCCCGAAGTAATTAATGTTTCACCCTTACGTGGAGATCTGTTCAGGCGTGATGTAGAACGCAACTTGGGTTTTAAGAAGCAAAGGAATAGATTACATGAAAACGTAAGCGAACGGTCTTCAGCCCCCATATATAAATAGGGGCTCTACACAAAAATCTATGCAGAAGAAGGTATACTTCCCCCTACTAAGTCATAAACGTAGATACATCCATTTTGTTCGATATCCGCTTTGACTCCATGCTCCGAACCAGGAAATCGTGTAGGAGTCATTTGAAAGGGGTCCCACGAAACAGGCTCCACATGACTATCGCTATGTTTCGTCCAGCTCAATGGCATACCAGTATCCTCTTGAACAGTCGTTGGATCAGGAATATAACAGACATAATGACCACTGTTGAGAGTTGAGCCGAAGTGCACAGCAACACTACGAAGCTGATAGAACGCTGTTTGGTCTCCCTCAACGGGCACATCAAGCAAAAACGGAATATTTACAGGGGCACAATTTTTCCTAGTTGCAGCCCGCGTATTGATAAATCGTGGAACATACACAGGAAGGAACGCTGGAGGCTCTCCCTGCAATTCAGAACTTTCAATACTCTCAATTCCAGGGAGAACCATATTTCTGTCTACAGCTGGAGGAAGATCCGAAATATTTACCAATTTCGTTGGATCTTTCTGCGCAGCTTCTGAGCCTGCAATATCATTAAGAGTAACTGCAATTTCTCCTCTACGCCCGGTGAAAAAATCCTGAATATCTATCCTTTCTCTTTCTCCAGGAAGATTAATGATAACAGCACTATGCTCTTCTGCTTGAATTTCTCTGTCGATAGTGGGAATACAAAGGTCCTGCACAGAAGGCAATCCATAAAACTTTCGGTAGAGAGCATACTCTTGAGTTTCGGGGGCTCTCTTGGCTACCCGCCTCATCCTAAAATTAGGAGATGATTTTGGGTCTGATCCGGTAAGAGCAGCTGCTAAAAAAGGTACCATCAAGTCCTGAACGTCCTGTTGGTTATACACACGTCTTAATTGGGGGAATTTCTTGCAAAGCAGCCTATTTAGAGCAGAGAGCTTCCCGCTTCGGTGAGAGAGGGGGCTTTTTCTAGAAGAATCTAAATCCTTACATACCTCTAAAAAGGCGTTGCCCATCTCTGTCTTTGCTTCCACAAGAGCCCTCCTAAATGAGGGAGAGGCGGCAAAAGCTTTGATGAGAGAATTGCAGTAACACAAACAACCTGGATTTTGAATTCCTCTTAGTTTGGCTCCATCTATCTCAGAAAAACCTGATACCACTACCCCCTCCCCTTTTCCTTTACCAGCAAGAGAGTGAGGTGGGGGAGAATCAGAAAGACATTTTTTAGCCAACTCCACAACGAGATTTATTGCCCCGGTATCAATCGATTCAGCCTGTGCCCTTCCAATTAATTTATCAATACGAGTCAACGATTTTTGCCCCTGTATCTTCTTTTGGAGCCTGGACAAAGCAACGGAAAGTTCCCTACTAATAGGTGCAACCATATCCTGAAATAGCTTTGGATCATTTTGCCTAAACGAAAGGGAACGGGCAATGAGACGAGAAATAGTATCCAAACGAAAATCACGATGCCCAAAGAAGCGCTTTATCCTATCTATAATACCGAGTTCTTCGATCGATTTAAGCTCAATCGCCTCTGTTCCCCGTTTTTTCACTCTTTTAAAGATATATTCCGTTTTTCTATCTGTGCCCTGTGTGTCATCGACACCACACTTTTCACCATAATCACGAAGTGCTAAAAGTACAGCTGGCACATTTACATTATCACAAGTCATGGGCTTTACGTTACCTCGTCATTATGCTTTGGATCATCACATATGTCGTACACGAGAATATATCCTTGCTTCTCGATTATTTTTTGAACTTGCTCCCACGTATGCACAGAGAGGGTGTCGTCGTTATATTCAATCCACCTTGAGGGCAGTTTATCTGCTCTCTCAGAACTCTGGTAGGGAATGTATGTCATGTAGTGACCACCACCAACACCAGATCCAGAGTGGACTACGACACTTCGCAAAATGTATGTAACCATTTCACCGCTAAGAAAAGGGACATTCAAATGAAACGGAATCTCAACGCGAGTAAACCGTTTATATTGGTGAGCCGCTATTACCTTCTCTTTATCATCTCTAATAGAGAGTACCCTGAACCGATGTAGATGAATGAGCAATACAGGTGGCGGTGTACCACACAAAACGTGACGACGAACAACGGGCAAACCGCCCTCAAATCTAAGAAGTTCTTGCGTGTGAAGTTCGTCAAGGTCCCTATTTTCCTCTCGATGCAAGATGTGATCTAGCTCAACCTCCTCCAAATCGTCCACACCAGTAAAATTTTGCTGAAGAGAAAAGCTCTTTTTTCCCCTGAGGGACACAGGTAACATATTTGAACTCTCGATTTTGGGTTCTTCGTACTCAAGAGATTTGCAATCAACCGATGGAACAAAGCACCCCAGAAGCGCCTTTTTTTCAACGATTTCTCTAAACTGAATGAGATCAGATCTCTCCAAAACAGCTTCTAACATAAAGAGCGAGGCCTCTTGTACATCTTGCTGTGAAAACAAAGACGGGATTCTTTTCCCTCTGAAAAGTTCAGAAACCGATTTTAACGATGAGTATCTCCTTCCTAGGGCAGAGAGAATATGTGACAGCGGGGGAGAAGAGGGAGAGACAGCCCTTCCTTTTCCCCTTGTCAGCGCAAAAAAAAGATTTCTCATACCTTTATTTATTTCGTTAGGACGCTTGCAGCGCATAAGCTCCTGCCTAAAACCATGCGAACGACACATTGCCACAAAAAGAGCATCGAGATAGCAGCTGTTACCAGAATTTCTAATACCACGTCTAGGCACGAACGATTCGACGGTTCGCACCGCACCATCTGGCGCTTCAACGGTAAAATTCAATGAGGGTATTGGAAGCCCTTCGGGATGTTTTTCATTATACGCCTCTATTTTCCTATTAAAAATAGTAACCGCTATGGATATGTCACGAGTTGAAAACTTTGCTGACAAATCACCATCAAGAGCAAAAATATTGAGCGCGGTTTGAGCTATTGTTCGAATATATTTCAAGTCCAGGCCACTCACCCAACAGTGAGGCGTAAAGCGGTACTGACCCAGTTGAATAAGTCGAAAGAAGTGCCCCCGCCCCCTATTTGACACCAGCTGAAGAAGAGGCCGTTTCGTTTTAATAGGCTCTTCAGGTGTATTAGAGAGTCGTCCAAATTCAACAAGTGTGCCCAGAATTTTTTGTGCGTCAATCGAAATCATAACTCTACATAACCATCCGTTGTGCCATTACCGTTCGTATACTCGGCAAAATATTAAAGATCCAGCGACAATCTTCTGATAACCTCTTGACACTTTGGACGTTAATAACCGACCAGGCGTGTCAAATAGATGTGGCCCTCAGAGCACGGCCTCAACACTACATTCCACTAGTGCCATTGATACCCAAACTACCACTACATCGCGCCTAAGGCGTGATGTAGTGGCAACTTGGGTTCAAATTAGGCGCTCTTGAAATGAACTTGTATGTACAAAGGTACGCACAAAAAGATGTTCGTTATGGGTTGCCTTCACACAAATCCACAGGATATGGAATGCAGAATACAACTCGAAGTATTTTGCTGACGGAGTAGGTCAGCTCAACAACGTTACCTCTGTCCCCTAGGATCAAGTTCCGTAGGATTTACCTTGCTGGGGTCTGGCTTTTCAAGGGCCCCTCTTATCCTAGAAAAGTGATCTCTAAAAAGGTCGACATACCGTGATCCTAACGCGGTCTGAAGAGCAGGATCTAATCGACTAAAAAGGTCTAAAAGCTTTCCTTTCAGGGCAACCGAGGACATATCAAAACTCTCTGCGAGCTTTTCAAATCTCTCCAAGGCTCCTATAGCAAGATTGATACTATTTTGAGGCAGATAGTCTCCCTCCGCCTTTGGCAACGAATCCTTCAAGTCCTCCAGAGAGGAGACAACATCCGAACATACTTTATTGACATTAGGATCTACATTCTTGGGGTTACCAAAATCCATAGAACACCTCCTCTTTTACATCTGGTGGATACCATCAATCAACAAAACCAATTGCTTCCACTAGAAAGCCTATCAAAAAGAAACCATTCCGCACAAATTTTTTTTACGTCCAATTCCACAACATAACTCCTTGAACACAAGTACCCCTCTTTCAAAAAAGAGCAGAAGCGAAACCACGCTTATGTAACGACAAAATTAAGCAGTTTGTTAGGAACAACAACGGTTTTTTTAACCGCAGCACCACCGAGAAAACGAGAGACGTTGGGATGGTCTGTTGCAAGCTTCACCAACTCTTCTTTGGAACGATCTCTCGGTAGCTCCAGCCTCCCTCTAACTTTGCCATTGACTTGAACAACATATGTAACAACCTCGTCGACCAAAAAGCGAGGATCAGGTTCAGGAAATTTTGAAAACATAATAGATTCCCGATGACCAAGCATCTCCCACATCTGCTCTCCGAGGTGGGGAGCGTAGAGAGAAAGAACCTGCACAAACCACTCCATCGCACATTTAGGAAGAATTTTTGCTGATGATATCTCGTTTACAAACTCCATCATTTTAGCAATCAGGGTATTGAGTTGAAGCGCTTCTAAATCTTCTCTGGCCTTAGCAACGAGCCTATGAGCACGTTTTGTCACTTCCTCATTTTCTTGATCCGAGATTTTATCACTCGAAACAAGCTCAAAAGCCTTGCTCAAAAAGCGTCGGCATCCATTAAGCACTTCGTTATTCCAAATCTTTTCCTTTTCAAGAGGCCCTATAAAAGAGACTGCCAGTCGAAAAGCATCAGCTCCATACTCTTCGATAATACCGTCCGGAGAGACACCATTGAGCTTAGACTTTGACATCTTTTCAATTTGCGTTGTCAGAAGCTCTTTCGTCTCCTTGTGTCTGTAGATACCCTTTTCTTCAACAACATCCTCCACCCCAACATATTTGTTATGGCGATTCTTAAAGGAACGAGAGAGCACTAACCCTTGATTTCTTAAGCAATGAAACGGCTCTGGGTGCGACACAAGTCCACAATCAAACAAAACTTTGTGCCAAAAACGAGCATATAAAAGATGCAAAACAGCGTGTTCGGCACCCCCTACATAAAGATCTACTGGGAGCCAGTAGTTCTCTTCCCTTTTTCCCCAGGCAGACTCTCTACTTTTGGGATCGCAAAAACGAAGATAGTACCAACAAGAACCCGCCCATTGAGGCATAGTATTGGTCTCTCTCCGAGCCGCCTTCCCTGTTTTTTCATCGTCTACTTCAACCCATTCTTTCACCTTCGAAAGAACGCTCGTTCCATCTCCTGGAGGAGCAAAATCGGCAAGATCTGGTGGACTTAAAGGGAGCTCATCAATCCCAAGAATTCGCTTTGTTCCATCCTCAAAATGGAGAACAGGTATCGGCTCCCCCCAATACCGCTGACGAGAAAAAAGCCAGTCACGAAGCTTGTATTGCACACATCTTTTACCACTTCCTTTCTCTTCAAGCCAATCGGCAAGCCTTTCTCGGGCATCTTTTGAAGTACAACCATCTAAGGAAAGATCTTTCGAGGCGCTATTGATAAGAACCCCATCACCAACAAAAGCCTCCCCTTCCACCTTCTCACCCTCAGATGGCGTAATGACCTCCTTGATGGGAATATGGTATTGAAGAGCAAACTCATAGTCACGCTGGTCATGAGCGGGAACGGCCATCACAGCACCAGTTCCGTAAGAGGCCAACACATAATCAGCAACCCAAACAGGAATCTTTTCCCCGTTTACCGGATTAACGCAGTAGCCGCCCGTGAAAACCCCAGTTTTTTCCCTTGGAACCTCTGTTCTTTCAAAATCGCTCTTCCCACGAGCTGCCTGCACATACGCCTCCACAACCTGCTTATGATCGGCTGTGGTTAGCTGATCTACAAGCGGATGTTCGGGAGCAATAACCATAAAGGTCGCTCCAAAAAGCGTATCAACCCTTGTTGTATAGACAGAAAGAGCACTCTCGATTCCCACAAGAGGAAAGTGAACGGTTACCCCTTCACTCCTTCCAATCCAGTTGCGCTGCAATGTTTTAATAGATTCAGGCCAATCGACCAGTTCAAGGTCCTTAAGAAGCCTATCAGCATAAGCAGTAATTTTGAGGACCCACTGTTTCAACGGCATACGTACAACTTCGTGGCCACCGTCGGTAGCCCTTCCCCCCTCCACCTCCTCATTGGACAAAACAGTACCAAGAGCAGGACAGAAATTCACCGAAATTTCCGCCTCATAGGCAAGACCTTTCTCAAACAATTTAGTAAAAATCCATTGTGTCCACTTGTAATATTCAGGATCGCTCGTTGCAATCTCGCGATTCCAATCGTAGCAATAACCAAACGATTGCAACTGCTTTCGATATGTGTTGATATTTTCCTTCGTCGTAATTGCCGGATGGGTTCCTGTGCGAACGGCATACCTTTCAGCAGGAAGCCCAAAGCTATCCCAGCCCATAGGATGAAGCACATTAAAACCCAACATTCGTCTATAGCGAGCAACAATATCCGTTGCAGTATACCCAACGGCGTGCCCGATATGAAGACCAGCTCCTGAAGGATAAGGAAACATATCGAGAATATAGTATTTTTTCTTTGACTCATCAACATCGCTGGAAAATGTTTGATGTTTTTGCCAATATGCCTGCCATTTTTTTTCAATCTGTTGGTGCTTATACTCTTGCATGACCTCGTATCTCCCATACCCAAAAATTGCAATAATCTGGCCGGAAATGTACCATTTTCGATGGTTTTGCCTCCATGGCAATCTACAGCCCCCTCTCTTTATATTCCCTTAACATCTGTGATGTACACAGGGCATTTGAGTTGTGAAGGCGTTCCCGGCTCGCGCAACCTTTATGAGGGGCTCGTTTTTTTATTTTGAAATGAGGAATTTATGTCCGCACCACCAGTTGTACCACCGCTTCGTCTTCAGCATCCATACGGATGTGCGAGCACAAAAATAGCTGATAATACATCGGATGGACAAACACCACCTGCGACAAACCACGATGTACTTGTAACGAAAGTAGACTCCCTTGTTCGAGAACTAACGCGGGAAGCGCGTCTGTCCTGTGACCTCCTGCACGAACCTCCACTTTCCCCTAAAACCAATTTGAATGAGCTTCGCACATTAACTTCCAGTAAAACCGTTTCAATCAAAACAAACAAAGTAGCCAGACTCCTCAAAGCAATTGTTAAACCCTTTATCACCATCGCCAGGAAAGTTGCCTACTGTGTTCAACTGCTCCTACAAAGTCGCAAAACAGCTAGCCATTCGCTCATTACAATTCTAGACGCCTTAAAGGCCCGTGCTGCCCTCTCGTCAGTACAGCACGAAGAACTTACAAATCTAGTCATACGAAATAAGGCCCATACAGCCTTATACTCGCTGGCATTTTACCTACACTACTCTATTGAATCTTTCGGTCGTCTTTTTCGACGAATATCCACACAGAGTGGGTTTGACGCGATTTACAGCTCATTTCTCGTCAAGGAATTGCAAGGAGCTTCTGTAACCCAAATTATTTTGAATGAAACAGATAAAAGAAAGATCTCCCAATGTTCATTTGCACGAACAGTCGGCGCTGAAACAGTTCATTCGCAGCTAAAGCAGTTGCGTTCAATTGACGCCAGAAAAACTATTTGTAGCTGGCTATTCCTTCTCCCCATTCTTCTTGGAACCGAGATGTCAAGTGAAACCCGCCGGTTATGCATCGAAGCTCTTAAAAACGACGACGTTGCCTCATTTTCCAATCATCTTCGTTCGTACTTGGCGACCATAAAAGATTCTCTTACACCCCCCAACGCCCTTTATGTAGAAGATTTATTGCAATTTTTTTCTACACCTTCATTTGAAACCCTCGCCCAGGAGATACATGCTCAGTTTTACCTGAAAGAACTCTACGAAAGCCTGAAATCAATAAAAAAGCTGTCTCAATCTTGTTCTCCATCATCTGAAGAAGAAGGACTGATGATCCAGGGTAAGCTTGCAACTCTCATCTCTCATCTCGATCACGCTCAAAAGTTTGCCGCCACACCCCCCATCTGTGCAGCATATCGCGCCTCCCAAGAAGGATCCATAGCTAAAGTAAGACGAAAAATCGAAATATGTGCCCGATCATTTACATCCCTGGTAAAAGAGAAAGCTCCCTCCAAGCACGTTCTATATATTACACCTCTAGCTGGCTACGAGAGGAAGGTTGAGCTTTTAAACCAACAGCTCTCTTCTATCCCCACACATTCCTTTACATCAACCATACGACACCTTCCAGACTCCAGTAAAAGAGACAACCACACCTCTGAATCAGCCTCTAAGATCGCTCAGATTCGTCAAACCATCCTCCGCGAACGACCTGATTGTATTTACCTACTCTCTTCCCAAAAGACAGCTGCTGTTACCACCGTCGCCAAACAACTGGGCATCCCTCTTGTGAACATGCCAGCATGTTTTGAAATGACATCTGATTGGAAGGAGACTGTTTCCCCTGCTATCAAAACTTTTGTACCCTCCACGCAAGACCCTATTATCAGGTCAACAATGCCACGCGCGCTGCACACAAATGCAATTGAAGAAATGGGACTCTTAGTTGGCGATGAATTTGAAGCTGAATACAGCCAAGAGAGGCGTTCTCAGTTTCGAAACAGTCTCAACATCAGAGACGAAGAAAAAGTGGTGGTAGTCTCGTGCGAAGAATCCTCCAAAAAATCAGCGCTTATTGAGCAACTAATACGAAAATACAAAGACGCCGAGCACCCAATACATGTCGTGGCTGCCTGTGGCAATAACACGTCCTGCAAAAGGAGGCTCGACACATGTATAGCGCCCAAAATTTCTTCTAAGGCACCTGTTCGACTCTCAACCCTTGAAACACAAACAAAAGAAGAAGAGGCCCTCCTCCTCCACATTGCTGATCTCTACATTGCACCACCAAGAGACCATAACATCTTCCAGTTGTATAAAGCAGGAACACGCACCCTCCTTGATCACACGCATTCCTCAGCTAGAGAAAAACTCAGTGCCAATATCATGGTCTCACGAGATCGCGCTCTCCACCTAGAAGGCTCTCGAAAACTGATACCCCTCGTTAGCAAAGAGGTTCAAAAACCACGCCACCATCCAGACAATATCGCCTCTATCAAAGCATCTTCGCGCTTTATACACACAATGTCTGCTCTTTTGTCACACGCAACGTCCACCATCGAGCAGCGACGATCTTGGTATCAGATTCAAAAGCGAGCGCATCTTAGTCCCCTCGCGTAGGAAATTCTTGATTTTAAGCTTTTTTTATGATATCATGATCCCTTGTTAACAAGAAGTTTTGAAATCGGGCGTTATGTTAGATTTTGCTTATATAGGACATTATGTTTTACGAAAAAAGGCGCGTCCCATAGAGCGCATAGATGAATCCATTCTTGTCTTAATCGAACAGATTAAGCAGCTTGCAGCCATTCACGATAATGCCGCAGCAATAGCAGCACCACAAGTGGGAGCCTCTATAAGACTCGTGGTTATCTATCCCCTCATACCAGATCCGGTCGCGCGAAGAATGCGCCGAGGAGAACCCAAAGTATACATCAATCCTGAACTTACAGACCCAAGCGATGAAACCGACGTTGAAGATGAGGGATGCATGTCTTTACCAAAGCTGTACGCCCCAGTCCAAAGACCTATAGCGATCACTGTCTCTTACCAGGATGAGACAGGAGCTCACCATACAGAACGACTAAAGGGATTTCCTGCTAGAGCTATCATGCATGAAAACGATCACCTCAACGGTGTTCTTTTCATAGACAGGCTTGCCCCAAAAGACAAAAAACGGTTTGCAAAAGAAATAGAATGGCTAAAAAAACACTACAAAAAGCATAACGAGCGTCTTAAGCTGTGGAATCCAGAGGGAGCTTGAGATACCGTGCTCCCAAACCTCACCTACATAGGAAACCCTATCCTCCAAAAAAAAGCCGCGCCTGTTACCGCTATAGATGACACGATACTCGAGATCATCGAAGAGCTCAAACAAGCAATTGCAGTTCACTCCACCACAATTGCTCTGGCAGCCCCGCAGTTTGGTCATTCCCTCTCCCTTTTTGTTGCCCGCTTTCCCAAAATCGATCCCAAAACAGGAGCCAGTCATACTGGAGAGCAGTACCGTGTCTTTATCAATCCAAAAATTAGTGATCCGAGCAGCGAAACATGGGTTGAAACAGAGGCGAGCTATTCCATACCAGGGATAAGACTCCCAATTCGGCGACCAGTGAGCATCACTGTCTCATATCAAGATGAAAGCGGAACACCACACTCAGAACGCCTCAGCGGCTGGCCAGCACGTATCGCTATGCATGAAAATGACCTTCTCAACGGCACCCTTTTTATCTTCCGTGCTGATAACCGAGAAAAAAAACGAATCGCAAAAGATATTGAGCGGCTCAAAGAACAACACAAAGAGGTGACGAACAGCTAGTCCCTACTCGCCATCTTCTACTTCTGTCTGAACAGTATCAAACCCGTGATTACGAGCCTGTGAACTTGTCCAGAAGGAGAGCACAATACAGGCACTCATAAAGATAAGCGCCAACCAACCGGTAAACACTTTGAGAATTTGAGGTGTTGATACTCCAAAAAGTGAATCGCCACTATCTCCACCAAACGAAGCGCCAAATCCCATGGATTTAGACTCTTGCATAAGAACCACAACCGTGAGCAAAAGGCAAAGAACGAGAAAAAGAAATACGGTAAAATATAGTAAGATCGACATCAGATTTTTCCTTAGAGTTTACTTGGAACCATTGTGACTTAACTGCGCGATTTTTGCAAAAGTTTCAGGGTCGAGAGAAGCTGTTCCCACTAAAAAACCATCCACCCCCTCTATCTTCGAGAGAGCTTCGCTTGAAGAAGGAGAGACAGACCCCCCGTAAAGGACAGGCATATTCTGTGCGCACTTCTCATCGTAGAGTGACGCAATAGCACTTCGAATCATTCCATGAGTATCAAGAACAATTTCTGAAGTTGCGCTCTTGCCCGTCCCGATAGCCCACACAGGTTCATAAGCAATCAAGCACCGACTAATATCTTTTTTTGACACAGATTCAAGACCTAGCGACAGCTGCTGTGTAAGGACCTCTTGCGTTCTTCCGCCCTCTCTTTCCTCAAAGGTTTCCCCAATGCAAAGGACAGGAGATAACGAAGATTCTAATGCTTTTACTACCTTCTGATTGATAAATTCATCTGTTTCATGAAAGTAGTGGCGCCGTTCCGAATGACCGAGCAAAACGAAATCACCACCAGCTTCACCTATCATTTCAGCCGCAACTTCTCCAGTAAAAGCACCACTAACGGCATTATTCATATTTTGGGCCCCCACACGAAACTTTTCAGGCAAGGCCTCCCGAACAGAATGTATTGCCGTAAAAGGAACCGCCAACCAGATACAGGTATCTATCCCCTCAAACAGCCCTGGCAGCTGCGCCGCGTATTGCTGCGCCTGTGCAATAGTCTTGTTCATCTTCCAATTGGCAACAATCGTAAAGGGCCTTTTCTTCGCTTTGGGCATAAAACTATTCCTCAAGATTTTCACACCACTATACACTCTTGTTCCCAGAAGAAGCAAATAAAAACCCAAGTCTCCATAGCATCAATCTCCCTTTGCCCTATACACTCTAAATTGGTACAACGGTTGCAGATGTACATTACTCAACGGTCAGCATGAGCTCCCCTATTGTTCTCACTGTTAGTGAACTCACCTTCGCTATCAAATCCCAGCTTGAACCCCTTTTTCGTCATATTTGGGTTCGAGGCGAAATCTCCAACCTCAAACAGCAGAGCTCCGGCCATATCTACTTTTCCCTTCTAGAAGGTGGGTGCCAACTCTCTGCTGCCCTTTTTCGCTCAGAAGCCCGCTCCCTCACCCATCCTCTGAAAGATGGCGATACCGTTGTGGCAGAAGGAGAAGTTAGCGTCTATCCCCCACGGGGATCCTACCAGCTTATCGTTCGGAAAATAAGCCATGTTGGTCTTGGAGAGGCCCTTTTAAAGCTCCAAGCTTTAAAGAAAAAACTACATAAGCTCGGTTGGTTTCAAAAAGAGAGAAAGCGTCCCCTTCCCCCCTCAATCAATCGCATTGGTCTTGTAACAAGCCCGACAGGAGCTGTTTTACACGATATTGTTAACGTCTTATCACGCCGCCTCGGAGGGTTTCATCTCATTGTAAATCCAGTACGGGTACAAGGAGAGGGGGCCGCAAAAGAGGTTGCCCGGGCTATCGAACAGTTTAATGAATTACAAAATGTGGATGTTATCGTCGTCTGTCGAGGCGGAGGTAGCGCTGAAGATCTCAGCGCTTTTAATGAAGAAATTGTTGCAACGGCATGTGTTGGCTCTCTCATTCCTATTGTCTCAGCTGTCGGCCATGAAACAGACCTTACCATCGCCGACCTTGTCGCTGATCTTAGAGCTCCAACACCCTCTGCGGCAGCAGAGCTCATCAGCCATGAGAAATCACAGCAACGTGAAAAGCTCTCCCTATTCCTAGAAAATGCCAAGCGCCTTCTCTGTTCCCGCTTCTATGCCTCTAAAGAAAGACTCTCCCTTTTTACAAAGCAGCTTTTCCACGCGCATCCGAAAAAAAAGATTGAGACCTGTTTTCAACAACTCGATGACATCGAAAGTCGCATTCAAGAATCCACCTCTCGCTTTTTTCACCTACGACGAAATTTACTTTCTCAGGTGACGAAAAGAGTTCAGCAGCTTGCACCTACTACAAGACTTGCCAAACAGGCCTCACAGATAGATTCTTATGAAAAAGCTCTTAAAGAGCATGCATCAAGACTTCTTAAGCAAAAAAAACAGGCTCTCTCCTATCAAAAAGAGAGACTTGATGAACGTCTTTTAACTCGCTTTGCCCTCTGCAAACAACGAATGGAAGAGAAAAACTGGGCAGAACGCGTGCAAACACGAATAGAAACAATTGTCCACACCTTAAAAGCAAAAACAACAGCTCTCTCCTCTCAAATGGAAGCGCTCCATCCTCAGCGTACCCTAGAGAGAGGCTATGCAATTGTCAGTCGCGAAAATTCTCATGAAGTGATACGCTCTGTTAAAAGTGTGAGGCCTGGCGATGCCATACAGATCAGAGTTGCCGATGGCACGGTACACGGCTCCATTAAACAGAAAACAGTAGAGAAACCATCATGACTTCAAAAAAGCTCTCCTTTGAGCAGGCATTTCAACGACTGGAAGCTATCCTCGAAAAGCTCAATGCTCAAGATGTTACCCTTGAAGATTCTCTTCAGCTTTTTGAAGAAGCAAACTCCCTCATTGTCTCATGCCACCAACAACTCAGTGGAGCTGAAAAACGAATCGAATTGCTTACAAAAAATCGCGAGGGAGAAATCGAGATGACCCCCGAAAACAACCCTAAAACAGTACCTATGGATTGAGGGATAACCACTGTGAAAACTGCCCTGTTTGCCAACACCCAAAAGCCACAAGCGACTGAGGTCCTGAAAGATCTCTCTCACTTTTTACAGAATCACGGTGTAAAAGTGCTTCTCGAGCACAGCGATTCCTTTACCCAAGATGAGCTAGCAAAACTTCTACCCACCCTTGCAAATGCTGATTTTTTGGTAAGCATTGGTGGTGATGGCTCTATTTTACACCTCGTCCATGCCATTGGTATTCCTCATATACCCATTGTCGGCGTCAACCTAGGAAGCTTAGGATTTCTCGCTGAAGTAAACGTAAAAAACCTCTTCAGTGACTTTGAGGCCATCTGCAAAAAGACATATAGAACAACGGAACGACTTGTCATCGATGGATATATTCACAATAAACATGCAGGCTTTGCTGTTAACGAGATTACCATGCACAGAGGCTGCTATCCAAACCTCATTGATCTTTCCATCCATGTCGATGGCGTCTTTCTCAACACCTTTTCTGCCGACGGAGTTATTATCTCAACACCGAGTGGATCTACCGCCTACTCCCTTTCTGCTGGAGGCCCAATCGTCACTCCTGACATGCAGGCGGTAATTATCACACCAATATGCCCCCATACTATGTCAAATAGACCGCTTGTAGTTATGCCAAAGGAGTCTTTGTCAATAGAACTCAGCCGTGGTGGCGAGCGCATTGATGTCGCTTTTGATGGACAGCCCCCGGAGATCCTCACTCTTGGAGATGCCATTGAGATCAGAAAAAGCGCTGAGCACTTTCGCCTTCTTACCCTTCCCACAAGCGATTACTTCTCAACTCTTCGATCAAAATTAGGCTGGGCGGGCAGCTGGCGGCAATAGCCTCCTAAAAAAGAACTCCCCCTCACAAGCCTCTTCTATGGGCATTCCAAACCTCTCCTCAAATGAAATAAGGCGGACAACACCTTCTCCTAAATCTGTTGCTTCAATAAGAACTTTCCCATCCCAAATAAGAACATGCCAGATTGGGGTTCCCACGAAAACAAGGTCTCCTGGCACCATACAGCCGGGGGAAACCTGCCTGCCCACAACAAACTGATCACTAGAATTTCGAGGCACCACTATTCCCTTAGCAAGATACGCCTGATAGACAAGAGCAGAACAATCTATCCCCTCGCAACCACCAATACCCCCCCATAGATATGGATAATCGAGATAGCTTTTAGCACGTTCAATAAGATCCCCCACACACACAGCCTCAACACACGAGCATCTAGAGCTTTCTGAAAGAAGATCTCCAAAGACCCACCCCCGATAGGGACGAATATCTCCTTTTGCGTGCCCTACCTCCTGGGAGGGAACCTCAACCTCTACCCATCCATTTTGTTCTCCAATGGCATGCAGGCAAGTTCCATGAAGAACTTGACTTTCGCGGTGCCTATCATGACCGTTTGTCAGATAAGGGTCCCAAGACGGTTTTGAGCGAAGATCTGTCACCTCTGCCTTAACTGTGAAATAGGATTTTTTCATAACAACTCCATCTGCAGTTCCCCAATCTCCTCCTGAAGCGGAGCCTCCTGAGACGAAGCTTCACGAAGCGGAGCAAAAGAACGACGATGAATGGGAGATGGCCCTAAGCATTCAAGTTGCTCGCGATGGTATGCCGTCCCATACCCCTTATTGCTCAAAAAGCCGTATTCGGGCCATTTTTCATGGTATGACCTCATCAATTTATCTCGGGAATACTTTGCAATAATAGAGGCGGCACTCACAGATTGACACAGCCTATCGGCTTTGGCAAGACAGAGGGTTGGAATAGAGAGCGCAGGATCTTTCGTCCCGTCAACAATAGCAATTTCAGCCTCTATTTTTTGAGCAGCCTCCCTCATGGCCTGCATGGTCGCCTGCAAAATATTGATTGCATCAATAACCTCTGGTCCAACAACAGCGATCCCATACTCTACACCAGAGGTCTCTGTAAGACAGTGATAGAGATCCTCAATTTGCCTTTCGCTTAAAAGCTTACTGTCTGTAAGACCAGGAATAGAAATAGAAGAGGGAAGAAGACAGGCACAAGAAACAACAGGGCCAGCAAGAGGTCCCCTTCCAGCCTCGTCAATACCGATGATACGAGAATAACCTCGTTTTTTAAGGTGGGACTCCAATTTTTCAGGATTTTCTTTAAGAAGAGAGAATAGATCGCCTCGACTTTCTCCGCTATCGAAGAGCTCGAGCTGCCCCATGCTCTTCCCTACGCTTCAGGTGGTTCTTCTACAGCCTGAACTTTCTTGGATTTTTTAACGTAACGTTCTTTGACCTTAGCAGATTTGCCTGAAGTGCCGCGCAAATAATAGAGCTTGCTACGTCGGACAGCACCATGCCGAATAAGTTCGATGCCAGCAACAAGGGGACTGTGGATAAAGACGACCCTCTCCATGCCCTCGCCATAAGCAACTCGATGCAAGGAAATACTCTCCGAAGAACCCGATCCTTTACGAGCAATACAGGTACCCGTAAAGCTCTGGATTCTCTCCTTTCCTTTTTCTTCGACAATACGAAACTTAACCCGTACCGTATCTCCAACACGAAATGCAGGAATATCCTTCTTCAACTGCTCTTGCTCGATAGCTGCTATGTCAGCTTGCTTTCCCATGAACCGCTCCTTATCGTACCGAAACCCTCAAGCCTCAGCCAATGAAATGTTAGAATAGAATTTGTTTGGGTCGATTGTACCAGAACGAAGAAAAATGGTCCAATGAGATCTCAAAATTGTCAATGAATCTATTCATCAGATACGTCACTACCAATCAGACCGTAGGGTACGAGTTAATTTGTTATGTTTGAAACCTCCGCCTACACTCGGGTATCAGGTTTAGGTCCTTCAGGAGAACCTCCGAGTGGAGGCTCGCCTGATTTTTTTGCCTTTTCATATACTGCTTTGCGATTTCGAAAATCCGTTTTCTCTTTGGAGCTCTTTGCATCTTTTTTCTTTTGCATTGTCCTTTTGGCCTTACGTTTTCGTGTTGCTCGTTTTCCTTCGCTTCTTGAAACATCTTCTCGTATTCTCGCGCGCTTTCCCTCTTGTTTTTTTATCTCTGCCCGCTCTTTTTCCTTGAGTTCATCTGCCCTTCGACGCTGAGCCTGCCGAAATCTCGCAACAGTTCGCGCTTGCAATTCCAGTAATCTCGTCTTTACTTTCGTAAAAAAATTCCCAGAAACAGCCAACACTTTAACGGTCGCCTGAGGCAAGGCCATTGAAGGGGTATTTTCAGTTCTCCTTGCCCTACTATGCTCTATACTCTGCTCAACATGTTCAACTTGTTTCCTAGCCTCTTCTCCCCCCTCATCCTCTATCTCTTCTTCCGAAGACGCTTCGTCTAGGTCAATAAGAACAATATCACGCTCTTCCAAAGACGGTGCGCCGCCAGTGGATTCTTCTCCTCCAAGCGCATCGGTGGCCACCTGTACAACAGCGCTCTTCTCTTCTTCCTTCTGTATTTCTGGGAGCTCTTGAGCCCCAGAAACGCCACGCGCTTCTTCGTGTCTTCCGATAGGAGAATCTGACATAAAACACCTCATCTTTCTTCTCTCTATGTCAAATCGTTTTCTTGAAAACAAGGCTCTTTTTTGTACCCCCCGTTTTTCCTTCCTCATAAAAATTGAGTTGCAAGAAAACCACTCCTGGCGACTAACATGTGATATCGATTTTCAAAAATGAGGGTTTAAATCGTGAAAAAGATGGCCGTTCTCTGTTCTGTTTTTCTATGTACACTTGCACTTCCAGTTATGTCTTTTTGTGGCGAAAATCAGAAAGAAGATCAGTGTGACTACTGGGGATATCACCTGATTCTCGACTGTAAAAGCTGTGATAAGGAAAAAATCAAAGATCCCGAAAATATCAAGACGTTTGTCAAGACCCTTGTAAAAGAAATTGATATGAAGGCGTATGGGGAACCTATTTTAGAGCACTTCGCAACCCATAATCCATTAGCTGGGGGATATTCTCTTGTACAGCTTATTGAGACATCGGATATCACCGCCCACTTTGTCGATCTCAATGGTGATGCCTACTTTGACATCTTTTCATGCAAAAATTTTGATATCTCGATTGCTGAAGCGGTAATTCGAGAGTTCTTCAATCCACAGTCTGTCAAAAAAACATATTTAGAACGACAGGCGTAAAATCATGCTCCTCCGCTCTTTTCGGGCGGAGGTCTTTTTTTTTATTCTGTGTAGTAACGAGAAATAAACCGACCTATTTTGCTGCCCTTATCGTGGTAAGAAAGGCTTTTCCACGAGCGCGCGATCTTCTCCGCCTCTTTTGGGAGTTTTTCCTTAGAGCGACTGGCAAAAAAATCACCCAAAGCACAGGAAAGTGTGATCAACTTTACAAACGATTTAGCAGTATCACAATGACCGAGATACGGTTTAAAGAAGGGCAATTGACTTTCACCTCCATTTCTTTTACGCAAATTTCCGTCTGCAACAGATTCCATCGCTCCAACAAAACCCTCTGCAAACTCTTTGGCTCCGCTCGAAGGATGCTCCCTCTCCATGCCCAGGTTTTTTTCTGCCTTCTTTATATAGGGACGAAGTGCATCGAGAGTTACAGAGCTTAGAAGAACAACAGGCTTGGAAGCGGACGGCTTCTCTTTGTCCCCTTTTACATATTGTTTTTTTCTCTTCACAAATTGTTTTTTTACACGCGGTATTCCCCACTTATGGGCTTTTTCATGCAAGACCACCTTTCCACTTCCGCCATCTTGGGTGGAAAATAGCCTCCCCTCACTAGAGTAGGACCGGAACAACCTCGGCAATGGGAAAACCGAGAGGAAGATACAGAGCACGGAAAAGGTCCACACCCTTTTGCCACACAACAACCAACCGTCTCTCATAAGACACCTCCTATTATTTCAAACATATAGGCCCTACGCTCACAATGGAACGTAGGGCAAAATTGCTCAACCTATTTCTTCTATCTTCTTTGTTTACGTGCGCCTTTCGTTACAACACATTAGCCACTTTTGCTATAAAGCGCCCCATCTTCAACCCTTTTTCTTCTAAAGACAGACGTGGCCACGCTGCCCCAATCTTCTGATAGTCGCTTGATACCTCATCACGATTTGCAGCAATATACTCGCCAATAGCATAGGAGTTCACAACAAATTTCATGAATTCCCTGGCGGCGGCCGAAGTATATGCCTCCTCCAAAAGTCTTAAAATCTTTTTACCATCAGCAGAGCCCATCCCAAGCCCATTCACAAGACTTTGTACATACACCTTTGTCTTCTTCGACATACACATTTTACCAATATCTAGTTGCTTTTTTGCCTGATCCATATAGACCTTAGGTAATCGTACATCCAGAGAAATACCTTCTGAGGAGTGTTTTCCCTTCTCCACGGTTTTCCTGTGGCAAAGAGAGGGGTATTTCAGCTCGATCCTCCCTCCAAACGGATACCCAGGTGAAGAAAGAGTAAAAATAGGTGCACAAAAACAGATCCCTAGCCCGAAAAGGACCGGTAATTTCGTAATATCTTTCAGTCGTAATAAAGCCATTTTGCTCTCTCCTCTACATTTGTAAAAACAAATGCTACGAGACACAACAAAATAAAGTCAAACAAATCACCCGTCCTAATTATACGAAATCACCCTAGCCAGTTAACCGCTCTTTCATGTAAGAAAAACGGAAGATGGATAAGAAGGGGCGGCAAATGGAAGGCGACAAAGGGTATATGAGACAAGCACTTGAATGCGCCCAAAAGGCAAAAAGCATCGCCCCCCCCAATCCATGTGTAGGATGTGTTATTGTAAAAGAAAACTCAATTCTCGCCTCAGGATGGACAGACCCCCCTGGAGGCGAACATGCAGAACTTGTCGCTCTCAAAAAAGCCAGGAAAGAAGATCTGCAGGGGTCCACCCTCTACCTTACCCTTGAGCCCTGCTGTCACCGGGGTCGGACACCACCGTGTATCGACGCAATCGTCCGCTCTGGTATAAAGCGAGTTGTTATTGGCGCAATAGACCCTGATCCTAATATCAGGGGAAAAGGAGTTGAACGTTTACGAAAGGCCAATTTAAATGTCGAAGTGGGAATATTGGAAAAAGAGATTGAGTGGGATCTTAGAGCCTATTTTTACCACAAAAAACAGTCTCGTTCCTATACCCTATTGAAGGCTATCCAAAGCGTTGATGGATGTGTAACAATAGATAACAGCTCAGTAACTTCTATTCTTGACGACAAGGGCAAAAAAGATTCCCATCTTTTAAGAGATCAATCACAGGCCATTCTTATTGGTGCCAAAACAGTACTTCATGATAATCCTCATCTTACTGTTCGCCATATTCCTAATAATGGTTCTCCTCCTCTTCGTGTCGTTCTCGACCGTCGCGACACCATTCCCCTCAACGCCAATGTTTTTAAAACAGATAGCGTCCCCACCCTCTGCATTACTTCTGGGCAAAAAGAGAGAAACGAGGTACTCCTTTCCCAGGGCGTTGACACCCTCTCGTGGAATAAATCAGGACCTATTCCCTGCTCATTTATCCAAGGAGAGCTTGCCAAGAGAGATGTCCTCCAACTTCTTGTCGAAGGTGGGATTATGACCATCTCCCACTTTCTCCAGGAACGCGCCTTTAACGAGCTTGTCGTGTACATTGGCCCCAAAATTCTTGGGAAAAAGGGAAAAAGGTTTAGCGACGGCCTGATGCTCTCATCCCTTACAGAATCTCCCTTTCTTCAACTTACCGATATTCGCCAGTTTGACGACTCTCTGCGCCTTACCTACCACCACACATGCCCACTTTCTTCCTAAGAGGAAAGAGCAAAGATCTTAATACCGCTGGCCGTTAGGAAAAGGTTCACTCATAGCCCTCGAAACGACAAGCTTTCTAACACCTTTTTGGAGCTTCTTTAGGGCAATAACTTCATCAGTAACAGAGGTATACAAATGTGAGTTCTTCCCCAAAACCTCATTGATGATCTCTAGACAGTCACCAAGGATGTTTTTAACGCGATCCGGAAAGTGCTTATACTGTTCGAGCACCTGTTCAAAATGTTCTAAGCTTACGGAATGTTCACAATCAATAAGTGCATTTCGCACATCCACTCCTAGAGTCTCCACAGCCTCACGAACAAGAGGGCTATATTCATAGCGTCGCATATACCGTTCTTCAAGTTGTCTATAATCATCATGTAAAAAATTCGGATCTTGATTTTTAGCAGCAAATTTTTCGTCTATCTTCCTCTTGAAAGTATCGATAAGATCACGAGTGGAATTTTCGTCTTCCCAGCCACTCCAAAGACCTTTTCCCTCTAAAAACCGTTTTGCATCACGCGCAATCTCAATAGCGTCTATCAGTTTTTTCACACTTCTTTGCTCGTCGTCATCATATTCTCCTTGTCTAGCTCGGTCGAAACGGTCCCAGCGCTCCTCATAGGACGGATCAACACCACGGTCTTGCATGTACAAAAGACCATCGTAGTTTATATCCTGATGCAGGCAAACACCCCAATGTTCATAAATGCCAAAATTAATGTCATCCACGGTGCACGAACTGCTTATGAGCTCCCTCATAAACACCATATCCGAAGCCGGTTCGATGCTTACCTTACAAGGTCCAGATTTGAACTCTCTCAATACGTTATGCATATGGTCTTCGCCTATCAACGGAACGATCTGGCCGTCTATATTACAACAGCCCAATACACCGAGAACCAGACGCTCTATCCGCAAACGCTGATCTTCGACCGGCATTGTTACTTGATGGTGGTCTGTAACGGCTATGTGAGTAGACTTTCCAACATATTTACTCGGGAATAGTGACATAGTGAAATATCCAACCTCTTGTTACAACAATCACACGCTGATATTACCAAGAAGCTAGTTTACTATCGAACTTAAAACTTTACTTTAAACCCAAGTTGCCCCCTACATCCTTGCTATGGCTCAAATTGATGGTTGAGATGACGTAACCGACGATGCAGCCAAGGGCGTTCCCTTGGCTGCATCGTCGGTTACGTCTGATTAAGTATCTATTTAGGCCGTAGTAAGAGCTGGCTAAAAGAAAAACTACCCCCAAAGAAAAAAGCTGCAGTTATGGCTGTAGTCATAATTTCAGCAGAATTCATTTTGCTCTGAGGATCATCTTTTATCCTCATACCCTTTAGAAGGTCCGCGCAAATGCAATAAGTTACGATTATTTGATCGTTCATCTAAGGACTCCACATTGGTTTTGGATATAGTGTAGACCAGATCGATCACACTTGAACAGATCTGCACGTAACAAGTGAAACATTAATTACTTCGGGCAAGTATCAACTTGCCCTTTACCACTTAATGTTTCACTTGTCGCGTACGATTGCATTCAAGCGCAATGTAGAGGGCAACTTGGGTTTTAATCAGCAATTTCAATGGTCGCAGCAGCCGTGCGCAGGTCCTCTTTCGCCCCTTTTCCCCATGATCGCCAGCCAGCAACGGCGAGAAAGAAATAGACTAAAAAGAGAAATGCGACAGGATAAATCTGTAACATGACATTTGATACAGTAAACCCGAGATTAGACACCATCCAAAAGAGAAACCCAACCCGTTGTTGTTTGACATTTAGCACTGTCCCAATAAGCGCAATCGCTGTTAGGGTCCATAGATAGATATCAGTGATACTCATTTTATCCTCCTTTGATTTCACACGGCTCTATACATAGCAACTCTAGAATTTCACCAATTTTATTGCTAAAGACATCTCCAGAGGAGATTTCCGTATACTCAATGTTGTTATGTTCTTCAAAAAAATGATCTATCAAATCGTGCACTATACGCTGAAAGTCTGGAGTGACGGAGCGAACGCCATCGTCAAACAAGGGCATGCTATACGATGGCTTTACCCAAATCAGGCGGTCATACGATAAGAGCCAGTTGATAGCAAACCGTTCGAGGTCCGCATACAGAGATTTTTCAATACCACGAGCCTTCAAATAAAAAATTGGATCCAATGCAGATCTATCGCAAATAGTGACTGCAACGCCCTCAGCGATACATTCAAGTTCTTGTCTGACCTGCTCGCAAATCGTCCACACCCCACCTTCGATTGTGAATCCATCATTGAGAGGAAAGGGACAGCATCTGACAACTTCGTTGATTACTTTGACATTTTGTCCATCAAGCTTGATCAGTGACGCAAGAGAGTACGATAAGGTGGTTTTTCCTATACCATGCGTCCCAATAATTCCGATCTTCATAACATCCTCTATTTTTTTCTCCAAATCACCCCTTAACCTCATCTAAACGAAAGACGAAAAGGTAAGGGATTAATCCTTACCTTGTTGCTTTTAGTCTCGCAATTCGGTCTTCGATTTTAGGGTGCGTTGCAAAAAGGTGCAAAAGTCCATGACGATTTGAAATTTTAAATGCCTGAAATGATGTCTGTTGAGCCTTGGGATCTTCCACTGTTTCCATTGTCTTCAAGCCAACTAATGCCTCCACCATAGCCTCACGACCTGCTAATCTGGCGCCACCGGCATCTGCACGATACTCTCTGAAGCGCGAAAAAGCCGCGACAACAATTGCCCCGAGAATCATAAAAAGGATTTGGAAAAGAAAGACAAGTCCTGAATAGAGGAGCGGAGAACCAGAACTCTCTCTTTGTCGACCAAGTCTGGTAATCGCAAGAGCACAGACACGGGCAAAAAACATTACAAAGGCATTGATAACGCCCTGCAATAATGTCATGGTAACCATATCTCCATTCGAGATATGCGAAATCTCATGACCCACAACACCCTCAACCTGCGTTGAATTCATTTTTGAAAGAAGACCAGAGGAGACCGCCACCAAAGCCCTTGAACGCGAAGGGCCTGTTGCAAAAGCATTTACCTCAGGGGAAGCATAAATACCAACTTCAGGCATTTTGGGCAGCCCGGCTCGCCTGATAAGTTTACTTACAAGTGCAAGAAGCATCTGTTCTTGGGGGTTGGTTGTGTCAGGATCTATCACTTCAACACCCATCATCCACTTGGCCATAAGTCGGGACATGGCAAGAGATATAAAAGAGCCGGCAAAGCCCCAGATAAGACAAAATGTCAGCAGGGCCCCATAATCGATTCCAGACCTTGTTAAATAAGGACGGATATTGAATATCGTCAACAAAATGGAAATGGTGAAGATAATAGCAACGTTGAGTAACAAAAAGAGCACAACTCTCTTGGCAACAGACCTCATCTCATAAACCCTCTAATTTCTTTTTACACAACATACTACGTCGGCAAAGATAAAAGCACTACATGAAATAGACAAAAAAAGGCCGCCAACTGCAAAGTTAGCGGCCAGAGAAGAGAAAAAATATCAAGAATCAAGAGCGTCGTGAATGATTCGTAAACACGCCTTTCCTATAAGATCCACTCCCGTTTGACCATCTACCTCATTGAGGATACCTCGTTTGGCATAAAACTCCTTTAGCGGACCAACCTGCTGATGGAAAATAGCAAGTCTTTCTCTCACCGTCTTTTCAGTGTCATCATCACGAACGGTTAACTTACTTCCACATCCATCACACACACCCTCGTTTTTGGGCGGTGTGAAGGATACGTGGTAAATCGCGTTACAGTTTGGACAGGATCGGCGTCCCGTCAGGCGCGATATAACCGTCTCATCTGAAACTTTTAATGAGATCACAATAATGTTGTATGCATCTTTAATTAAATTATCCAAAACCTTAGCCTGAGAAAGAGTTCGCGGGAAGCCGTCGAGCAAAGCCCCTTTCTTACAATCTGGTTGCTGCAGCCGTTCCTGTAACATTTCAATGACGATCTCATCAGGAACAAGCTTGCCTGCATCCATAAACCCCTTCGCCCTTTTTCCAATTGGCCCTTGTTTTTTGATGCTTTCGCGCAGCATATCCCCTGTTGAAATATGCACAATACCAAACTCCTCAACTATCTTCGCTGCCTGGGTGCCTTTTCCCGATCCTGGCGCCCCAAGTAAGATAACGAGAGGGGTTTGAGTATCTGACATGTCTTGGCCTCCACATAACGAACTAATGGAAAAGAAAAGGATCAATAGAGCGGGCAAAACCCTCGCAGCTTTATTTAACATAGATCAATATCCTTTGTAAAATATCCAACTGCCCAAAATTCGAAAGAACCTAAATATTGGGCAAAAAAACACGCCCCACACAACACGGGACTTGCGCATTTACACTAAAAGCACCCGGTTTTTTCGGAACGCTTTGCGCTTTTGGCTAACCAGTATACGCACATAGAGAATTCCTGGACAGAACAGCTTCGTATCCCTCCGTCCAATGAAATCTATTTTTTTACTTTCCCTCGCGATGCCGATTTCTTCTTTCCCTTGGAAGCAGCGGGTACAACCTTTGGCTTTACCTTGGGTTTTGTTTTTACTGCTGCCTTAACCACAGCCCTTTTAGACCCAGGCGTCTTGGATAGAGCCCTTGTAGGCATAACCTTCTTAGAGGCCACCTTCTTGGGCGCGGTCTTCTTAGGCATAACTTTTTTAGGCAAAGCCTTTTTAGGCGCACTCTTCTTAGGCGTAACTTTTTTAGGCAAAGCCTTTTTAGGCGCACTCTTCTTAGGCATAACTTTTTTAGGCAAAGCCTTTTTGGGCGCGGTCTTCTTAGGCACAACTTTTTTAGGCGCTAGCTTCTCAGAAGCAAGCTTCTCGGAAGCAAGCTTCTCGGAAGCAAGCTTCTCAGCAGCGAGTTTGGGCTTTGCTTTGGATGTTTCTTTCGCGGCTACTTTCGGTACACGCTTATACTGTGGTTTAATCTTTGCCTCTACTTTTAGTTCAGCTCTTTTGGCCGCCTTTTTCTTTGGTGTCGGTTTAGGAGTGATCGGAGGAGGTCCCTCGGACTCGGGCTCCGCTTGCCCTGTGGGAGTCGAAGCAATTGCTTGAGAGAAAGACCCCTGTTCCTTCTGCCAATTTGCAGAAAGTGTCTTTAACGCCGAAAGCTTCTGACTCAAATTTTGTAGATCTAGATTCGATTGCAGTTGTTGGCGACGGTGAGCCAATAACTCAGCCTCGGAGTCAAACCTTCCTGAAAACGTAAACACCATAGAAGACGAATGGTAGTCCGGAGAAAAGAGGAAAGGCTTAATACACTTTGTAACCGATACGTAGATATCTGAAGAAAACTGAGGCTCCGTTTCAACCTTCACAACTTGCTTTGGAGGACGCCCCCTCTTAGGTCGAGGATTTAAGGCCTCATTGGAATAGTAGGTAGCAGCCTTAGCAGTAAGTATTTTTCTAGCTTGAGCTACGTCCTTACCGACTTTTGGAGTGAACATAGCCATTTTCACTTTTTCTACAATCGATTTTGTAAGCTCTACGTCCTCCTCAAAGACAAAATCGAACCCATTATTGCGCAACCACTCTATAATCCTGATTCGAAAACGCTCCTGATAGTACTGTTGCCACTTCTCAAGTTCAGCATGCTGGTCATAGATAAACTCGAGAAAATTTTCTCTGGCCTCTTTTGACTGAATAATATCGAGGAGCTTTTCTTTGGTATCTATGTCATACACCTTTTCATTGGCAAAAGCTTCCATGAGCTTTTTCACCTCATAAAAGGTAAGCTTGGGTATCTGCACATACCTGTCTTTATGATCGTTGAGCTCTCGCATAAGGGCATCTATATCTTCTTGAGACTTGTCCAAGTCTACGCAAATCAAGAATCCTTCGAGCCTATCCAAATAAAAGTCACGCTCATCGTCAGATTTGGCAAAAGCCTCCATAATGCGGTGACAACGCAAAATTATTGGATTTTGAGGAACAAGTTTAGTCGTCATATATTCTCTTTTGAACAGCTAAAAAAAACACAATATCTCGCAAAACCCTCAAAAAATGAAGGTCTCGCGAGACATCATACTCTGAATCACCCGATGATGCAAACAGAAGAAACTCTGTCTACTGATTTGATACCGTTTGAAGCTGAGCTCGTCGTGTAGATCTCGAAAGAAGAGCAGCTACAGTAGTGGCGCCAAGTGCCCCTACAACAGCCGCGGCAACTATGGCCAGAGAGTAGCTTCCTTGCAGATCATAGCACCAGCCACTTGCTAATGGACCAATACTGCCGGCAACGGCGTAGGCCAGCAACACTATTGGATAAAGACGTCCAACAGATTGACCACCATAGAGCGTTCCAAGATAAGCCACATACAGGACAAAACAAGCACCAAAATTAAAACCTATTGAAAAAGCAGCTATCTGAAACCCTAACGTGGAGACTCCGCCAATGAGTGACAGTACAGATGCGGCGAGCAAGAGCAGGGAAAGCGGAATTGCCTTGTTTCCAATTCTATCGTAGACCAGACCCCATGCAACCCGTCCCAACATATTACCCAGAGCAAAGAAGGATATCGCTAACACAGCAGAAGAAGAGCTAAGACCAGAAGCCAGAGCAATGGGAGCGAGGTTGCCAATCACCATCAACCCACCAAAAGTACCAGCAAACATACCGAGTAGAGGTAACAAAAGCTGCGCCTTTGGCCGTTCAGAAGATTGTTTTTCACTCTGATTTTCTACCTGAGGTCGTGTAAGAACGCATGTGCAAAGAAGAAGAATGGCCCCTATGCCGAGTCCTACAGCCCTAAAAACTTCCAACACATCCCACCCATTGAGGAGAAGGGTATGCACAACTTTTGAGAGAATAATAGACCCACCTCCATATCCAGCCACGACAATACCCGTAACCAATCCGAGCCGCTTCGGATACCACTTCGTTGCTGTTGCAAGAGAGCTGACATAACCCGATCCAATACCAGTTCCTGAGAGAATGCCAATACCAACGAGCAAAGGTACGAAGGCACCTTGTGAAAAAGAAGCTATTTGGTAGCCACCGCAAAAAACAAGAGCACCAAAGGCGGCAATTTTCTGAGGTCCAAATCTCTCCTGGAGACGACCCGCAATAATCATGGAAAGGACAAAAACAGTAGTCGTTACCCCAAAGATAGCGCTTGTCTCTACAGCCGTAAGCTTGTATGAGGACTGGAGAGCGGACACATAAGCACTCCATCCATAAATACTCCCCAAACATGTCTGCATAACACTAGCAGCAAAAACAACCAAAGGCCCCTTATTGCTGAAAAACTTCCTAAAACAATTTTGTCGATTTGTCATAGTTTCTCACTCTTTTCGGGTTAACAAAAAAATCGGACCCTTTATTGTATCATAAAGAAACATTCTTTACAAAAAACGAGTATACATGGGACGGACTCCCCTCGAATCATAAGGAGTACGCGACGTGTACGTTGACTGTAGAGATACACCTTTTTGCACAACTGAATGCCAGAAAAACCCAACTCATTAATTATAAGGTGTTACGAAGTAATCGGGTGTAAAGTGCTCTTTTTTCGAACATACCGCATGGTGAGGCTAGCCAACAGCAAGCAGAGTACCGCGATCACAGCGGGCACAAGCAGATGGAGACCCAGCAAGGGTCCTGCCAGGCATGGGCTCAATCCAAAGCCGAGCGATTCCGCCGAAGCTTGAAAGCCTATGATCCTACCTCGATCATCGGGGGGGGCTTTCTCTGAGATAATAAGGGCCGTAAGCGGGATGAGTAAACCAACACACAAATTCTGGAAGGGCATAAGGAAAAAGTAAAGAGCCGGCACAGTAATGAAAAAAACGGGTAGAACGAGGAGAGCAAGCAGAAAAGAGGCTCTCTCAAACAAGAGCTGCGGAGGAAACAACTTGAGCATGGGCCCAACTACAAAGGCTGTTGTAGCAACATATAATATCCCCCAGTAGGAGAAGTATATCCCAATATCCGAGGCGCTCATTGCAAACCACCTTATCCACCAAACGGGAACAAACTCAAAATACATCGACCATCCAAAACAAAGAGAAAATGTGGCCAGCAAAAGAAGCAGTACAGTTTTGTCTACCGAAAAAAGACTCTGAGTGTCAGCTGACCGTTCTTTACTCTGACCCACTGACCTATTCGTTTCTGGAAGCCAAAGCAAGACACAGACGATATTCATGGAAATGAGGAGACCGTTCACAAGAAAGGGACGCGCATAATTCAGGGTACCGAATAAGGTTTCATTTACCAGAATACCCCAAAAAAACGGTCCCAGTGCAAATCCAGCCCCAAATGCAGACTGCACCCAGGCCAACCTGCGCCCTCTATTCTCATCATTACTTGCATCAACAATAGAAGTATTGACAAGAGCATAACTCACAAAACAGACCCCCATACAAGCTCGGGAAAGAATGAGACCAATAAGAAACTGCCCCTGTATGCTCACAGCCGCCCCCAAAGAAGAGAGTACCCCAAAGCTTAAAACAAATAAAATAACAGGTTTTCTCCCATATTTATCTGAAAGCCTCCCAATCCACGGAGCCACTACCATCTGTGTTACGGGCATCGAAGAGAGAAGAATTCCGAAAAGAATTCCTCTCACAGTTTGTGATGTCGACGGGTGCAAAAGCGTGGAGTGAGGATCAAAAACCATCGCAGAAAAGAGAGGGTATACTAGCCCAAATCCCATGGCATCCAAAACAACAATAAATATAATCACAGAAAGGGCTCGACGAGACATAAAAACACCACTGAAAAGGGGCCTTCGGAAATCGGCAGTTTGGCACCAAATATAGTTCTAGTAAACAAAAAAACCGTTCAAAAAAAACGGCCTCACAATACACCTAAAATGATATTTTAAGAAGACAAAAGCCTCTCTATTCCCAAATTATAACACCTTAAAAATGGAAGGGTTATGCCGACAAAAAACTCTTCTCTAATTCTTCTTTTTTTCTGACATACCTCGTGGTAATGCTTGCCAGTGATAGGCATATGATCGCAACCACCATGGGGGTGAGCAGGTGTAGACCGAGCAAGGGTCCGGCCACACATGGACTCAGTCCTAATCCAAGCGATTCAGCTGATGTCATAAAACCCATGATCCTGCCTCGATCGTCGGGGGCGGCCCTCTCCGACATGATGAGCGCCGCAAGCGGGAAAAGAAATGCAACACACACGTTGTGAAGGGGAAGAAGCAGGAAGTAAAGAGCCGGTATTGTGATAAAGAAAACTGGCACAATCAAAATGGCAAGCATTAAAGAGGCCTTTTCAAACAAGATCTGTGGACGAAAGAGCTTGAGCATCGGCCCGACAAGAAAGGTACAAAGGAGGACATACCACAGACCGCTATAAGAAAAATATACACTAACCTCAGAAGGACTCATTGTAAACCGCTTAATCCACAAAACGGGCAGGAATTCAAAATACATGGACCAGCCAAAGCAAAAACAAAAGGTAGCGAGCAGAAGAAGAAGTACGGTTTTGTCTAATGACAAAAGTCCTCGTATGCCCGACCTTCTGTTACCCTGCGTTTCTGATGTTTGCGTCTCCGGCGTTCGCGTCTCTGGAAGCCACAGCACAACGCAGATGATGTTTGTAATGACAAGCACTGCGCTCACAATAAAAGGACGAGCAAAACTGACAGTAGAAAACAACGTCTCATTTACTAAAATACCACCAAGAAGAGGCCCCAAGGCAAACCCAGCCCCAAACGCAGACTGAACCCAGGCCAGGCGACGCCCTCTATCTTTTTCACCACTGACATCAACAATGCAAGTGTTAACAAGAGCGTAGCTCACAAAGCAGACCCCCATACAGGCTCGTGAAAGTATGAGGCCAACAAGAAACTTCATTTCTACACATATTGCTGCTCCAATGCAAGAGAGAAGCCCAAAGCTAAGACAGCATAAGATAGCAAGCCTCCGCCCATATCTATCTGAAAGCCGCCCTATCCATGGGGCAACCATCATCTGTATTATAGGCATCGCGGAGAGTAAAATACCGAGAATGACCCCTCTTGTCGCCTGAGATGTTGAGGGATGCAAAAGCGTGGAGTGGGGGTCGAAAACCATTATGGAAAAGAGGGGGTAGACCAACCCGAACCCTATGGCATCTAGAAGGACAATGAACAAGAGAACAAAGAGAACTCGCCGCGACATAAAAATCTCAAGAAAAAATTTGCAACGAGGGCGATTGTAACACGAGAATTGAATTTCGTATATGCTTTTTATGTAAAAATTACACGGCTATGAGGAACCCTAGATAATGACGTTTATCTTCAAGGAAAAATTTCAATATACCGAGATGACAACTCGAAGATCGAACCCCACACTTGGTTTTATGGAAAAGCTACACTTCTATTTGATCATCTGGAACAAGGGACATAACTTCTCTTCGCCGAACTGTTCGTGCTAAGATAAAGGAGATGAAGACAAAAAGCCCTCCTAGCGCGATCGGCATCATAAGATGAAAACCTATAAACAATCCCGATGTCATGGGGCTAAGTCCAAACCCAAACCCTTGGGCGGCGGCGTAAATTCCCATGGTTTTACCTTGATGATCAGCCGCTGCTGTATTTGAAACTGCCACTGCCGTTACAGGAAAAAGCAATCCCGCCGCTATATTTTGAAGGGCGATTTCAACTAAGTAGACCGCCGGGGTATCAATCACAAAGACCATCCAGATGGAGAAACAAAGGAAGAAAGAGACCACTTCGAACAAGACTATTGGACGAAACCGCTTCAAAATGGGGCCTGCAGCGAACGTGCACGTGAGAACAAGCCAAAATGCACCAAACGCAAATAATACTCCAACTTGAGTTGGATCGAGGTTATACCGAGACATCCACCAGACGGGGATCATCTCGATATAAAAGACCCAACCAAAACTAAAAAAGAAGGTTCCCAATAATAAATAAATAACTTTTGTATCGGCATTCATTAGTTCTCTAAAAATACCCTCTTCTTTGGAGGCTGGCTGCGCTGTCACCTTCCTTGTCTCGGGCAACCAGAAAATAACAAAGAGAACCGCAACAGCAAGAGAAAGACTTGAGATAATAAAAGGACGAACAAAGCTCTGCTGAGCAAACAAAAGATTTCCAGCTAAAAGACCTCCCAATAGTGGACCAACAGCAAACCCGCTTCCATATGCCGAATTCATCCACGCAAATCCCCGACCCTTTTCCTCGTCCGTGGAAATATCGGAGATAGCCGCATTCCCAAGACCAAAGGTTGCAAAGGGTATTCCTATACAAATTCTGGAAAAAACAAGGCCCGTAAGACTTTCGACATGCACGGCATAAGCGGCAAACAGATACGCAACTGTTCCAAAAAGTAAACAAAAGAGAATAACGGGTTTTCTTCCAAATTTGTCGGACAGCCCCCCTAAAAATGGGGAAACAAGCATTTGGGTCATCGGAGCAAGTGATAAAAGTATCCCTAACCACATTCCTCTGACAGCATCAGAGGCTTCGGCACTCAATAGCGTGCATTCGGTGTCAAAAAGCATTGATGAGAAAAGGGGAAAGACGAGACCAAAGCCGGTGGCATCTAAAAAGGCGACAAAGACCAGAACGAATATTGTTCGCTTCATATTATTGTTTCGAGTCCCTAGATACGTATTTAAATTTTTTCTTTGCGAAGCCCACCCATATCAACAAAGATATTTATTAAACTATTGTTTTTTTATACAAAACAACGACAGAAACACAACCAACCTATAATAAAAGACTTATGGACGACCTTGTGGGGAGTAAGTGGTAGAGAGAAATGAAGAATATTTGTTAACTTACGTAACAAATATCAAAACTTAGTTCTTTTATCTTTGAATCAAATGCACATGTTTCACGACCCCATCCTATTTCGTTGGACAAAACCAACTCGTTTGATCTCCACAACAAACCCCCCATCAATCTCATGGTCTCAGCTGCAATCACGCATTTAGTTTGTGCCGTCCGTGAGTAAGAGCGCACGTTGTGCGCGGCTTGAAAGGGGTCATTTTTTTACTTTTTTCATTCGCACAGGTCTTTGGGGGATAATTTGACAAAATCAGGGTCTTATATATACAATTTTCGTCTACTTCTTGTTGTTGGCGGCCATAGCTCAGCTGGTAGAGCATTGGATTGTGGTTCCAAGGGTCGCGGGTTCGAGCCCCGTTGGTCGCCCCATTTTTTACCCAAAAGCACTTCATGACTCTAATAAATCGGTCAATTACACGTATATTATATTAATATTTTGTTGCTAAAAAACCGTTCATGCCATACAATGAACTCTTTTAATAGCAATAAAAGACATTACCTATGAAAATAATGGATAACATAGAGATCGGCCTTTGTAAGGTTGAGGAAAAGCTCACCCAGGCAACAGCAATACCTGTTCTCGGCACGGTTCCTGCCGCAGTAAAAGTAGCCCTTGGCGCTATTCAAGCCGTTGCTGCAACAATATGTTTAGCTGCCTGCATTCCGCCAGCACTTGCACGAGACATCACCTGGATCAACCGTCCCGTGGAGCATATCGCTCATGGTGTGCTAAACATGATCAGTGGCGCAGTTGAAAGTATCCCCCTAATAGGCACATGCATGTATCTCACTAAGAGAACACTCAAAAAGAACCTTCTCGGCAAACCTCTGTACGCCTCAAGTGGAAATAATTTTAATATGCCCTATAACTCACTTGTTACGCCGACCATAGGCGGAACAGACGCTCGGCTTGTCCAAAAAGCTCAAACAAGATTCGGAGAAAAGACTGCCGGAAAAGAGCTTACAAATTTCGGACGGTATTTGATAGCGCAAAAAATCGTCCGTAAAATTCTTTCTAAGGAAGGGAACCGACCAGACGTTGATTTCGTCGCACCCGAAGTGGCACCCCGATTAAGTGAAGCGGCTTAAAACCCAAGTTGCGCACAGCCTCTTCCTCCACAAATTGCATGAACTTCGGGCGCTTTGCTGCCGAATTTTCATCGCTTATATCTAACCCATATATACTCGCTCTTGCCCCCAATTATGCCTGTATTTAAATACAATAATCCTGCCACAATGGTCCCCGTACCATTTACAATATCAAATGTGGAGAGCACGCAATATGCAGATTATGAATAACGTAGAGTTTGGCCTCAGCAAGGCCGAGGAATGCCTAAGCAAAGCAGCAGCTGTACCCGTTGTTGGCACATTCACATCAGTCGCAAAAGTAGCCCTTGGGGCAATTCAGACTAGCGTAGCGACAACCTGTCTACTGTTGACTCTAGTTCCAGCAATCGCCACACGAAATGTTTCTTGGCTACGACGACCAACTGAACATATCCTACACGGAATAATGAACATCTCTGCCGGTATTTTTGAAGGCATTCCCCTTTTGGGCACACTCCTATACCTTGCGAGGAAAGCCAACAAAAATGCCCCTCAGTCTGATCCGCTTTATGCCTCCAACGGAAATGATTTTACTGCCCCGTATAGCGCCCTTATAAGAGCAAGGATTTGTGGGACAGATGCTGCTCTTGTGAAAAAAGCCAATGAGAGATTTGAAGAGATTATCGAAGGCAAAGATCCTACAAATGCCGAGCGATATCGTGCAGCTACTTGGACCGTAACCACGATTCTAGCAGAGACAAAAGAGGCTCAACGACGGTTCGAGGAGGAGGCAACACAGGCAACTTCTGCTCGGGAGCGAGCAACAAAAGTTGCTTAGATAGCAATCTCTTGTCGCCCCCCCCTCAGAGCCGCTACTGGGCTTTTTTGGGGGGGGCTTTCGTCAAAAGCTGAAGAATGCGTTGAGTGAAAATATCTTGCTCATGTTGGCATCTTTGTTTCGCCACCATTTTTATTCCACAAAAATTTGTCTCCATGGTAAACGCCAACATGTGTGAAGCACAAAAGGAGAACGAGTATTGTGAAAATTATGAACGTGGTAGAGTTTGGCCTTAGCAAAACAGAAGAATATTTGAGCAAATCAGCCGTAGTTCCAGTCGTTGGAGTTATACCAGCTACTATGAAGGTAGCGCTCGGTATCCTTCAAACCACAGCGGCATCTACATGCTTCGCTACAGGTTTTCTTGTAGCAATGCTTACACGAAACCCTTCCTGGGTAAGTCGCCCCATAGAACACACCATGCACGGAATAGCAAACATAATCGCCGGTCTACTCGAAGGCATACCACCTCTCGGAACACTCATGCACATCAGCAGTGCAAGGAAAGTTGCGCGACTTAAAAAGCTACCCATTTACGTCTCCAAGGGAAATGACTACAAGAGATACAACTACAAATCCCTCAAAAACGCAGAAATCCGTGGAAGTAATGCCTCTCTCGTGGGTAAAGCCAAAACACTCCTCAGCGAGCGTGTTGCCAGAGATGGAGACCCCACAGCTGTCAAAGATATCTATTTGGTTCAAGAAATTGTTACTATTGTTCTTGCAAATCAAAGAATCGAACAAAGATTACACGCAACCTCGGCCGATAAACAGATTGGGCCGGCAGTGTAACTTGGGTTACGGCTTTCTTATAACCGCGTTATGCCCCTGATTTGTGACCTACGTAAAGTCCCAGCGATACCCATCGTAGGGTGCGGCCTCGTTTATTTCTGAAAATGGCTGTTCGTACTATTCAAAAACCCACGTGACACCCTACGCTGCCCGTTCGAGTTTCTTCCATTGACAAAAGCCCTCCTATCGAGAGATCATTCGGAAAAAAGCCCTAGAAAAGGTTGGTTCATGGCAGAAAACTCACATCCATTTTGGCATCCAAAGCGTCATCCTGACATTTATGGTGTTATACTCGCAGCATTTACCATCAGCCAGGTCGTCTCCCTATGGAGCTTTCAAGCCGAAGCCTCGATAGGCAATGTCTTCGGTCTTTTTGGATATATAAGCAGCCTCCTCTGGCTCTTTCTATTTGGACCTGTTTCCCTTATTGGATTGTGTGGTCTCGGAATACTAAGCTCAAACCTACTACGAAATCGTATAGAAAAATATTCCTGGAAACGGTTTACCTTCGCGTTGACATCCTTATTTTCTCTCTCAATGCTCACAACTCTTCTCGGAACACTCTTCCCAACACTGTCCAACCAATGGTATGCCCTGATTGGAGCTAAACAGACAGCATGGCTCTTTCCCCTCGGCGGCCTTCCCATGACTCAGCTTTACTTTGATACTCCTTATGTCAACTTCGAAAGACTTTTTAATGTCGTTGGAACAGCCCTTCTCTCATCCACGGTCCTTTTTATTAGCCTTATCAAACTCTTTGACCTCGATCTCTCTCTTTTGTGGAAAGCCAAAATCGAAGGGACAAAAGACAAAACAAAAGATGAGGAAAGTTTTGACCCAGAAAGCCCTGTCCAGTTTGGTATCAACCTCGATGAAAAGGTTAGGACCAAAAAAGGAAAAAAAGCCCCTCCATTATGGCCTGCAGCCTCCAAAGCTGCGATTTCTATATCCACTCAATCAGGTCCGGCGACGTACAGACTCCCTGCAATTTCCATGCTCAACCCCCCAAAAAGGGTCGATCTTACTGAAGTAAAAAAAGAACTCAAAAAAAAGGCAGAACGACTCGAGAGTACCCTCGCTAATTTTGGTGTCGAAGCAAAAGTAGGACAGGTCCATTGCGGCCCCACTATCACCATGTTTGAGGTCCATCCCCCAACAGGAGTTAAAGTTGGGAAGATCAAAAATCTGGGCAATGATATTGCTCTCAACATGGAAGCAAAGTCCATCCGCATCATCGCCCCAATCCCTGGGAAGGCAGCCGTTGGAATCGAGGTACCAAATCACAGGCCTCAAGAGGTTAATTTCAAAGAGCTCTTGACTGCCTACCAGCAAAGGGAAACCCCCTACAAAATCCCTATGCTGCTCGGGAAAGCTGTCAACGGTGACTTGGTTCTCGCCGATCTCACCAAAATGCCACACTGCATCATTGCCGGGGCAACAGGGTCTGGAAAGTCGGTTTGTATCAATTCCATCGTTATGTCCATTCTCATGCTCTGTCGCCCCGATGAGATTCGCTTTTTGATGGTAGATCCAAAGAAGGTTGAACTCGCCCCATACACAAACCTTCCCCATATGCTTGCCCCGGTGATCACTGACCCTCAAACCGCCGCTGCCTCCTTGAACTGGCTGGTACGAGAGATGGAAAAACGCTATGAAATCCTTCGTATCACAGGAACGAGAAACATCGACTCTTTCAACAAGCGCACTCCAAATGCTGAAGTCGAATCTAAAGCGCACGTCACCATCCCTGATAAATTTCCCTATATCGTTGGTATCATTGATGAACTTGCAGACTTGATGATGATAGCAAGTCAGGATGTTGAAACTCCGATCGCTCGCATTGCTCAAATGGCTCGTGCTGTGGGTATCCATCTCATCCTTGCCACACAAAGGCCCTCTAGAGAGGTCATTACAGGCATTATCAAAGCAAACTTTCCCGCACGTATCTCTTTTAAGGTTGCTAGCCGTGTGAACAGTCAGATCGTTCTCGACGATGTTGGCGCTGAAACTTTACTTGGAAATGGAGACATGCTTATCCTTATGCCAGGTAGCTCACAGCCACTTCGTGCTCAAGGAGTTTTTGTTCGTGATGATGAAATCAATAGAGTTCTCAAATCAATTAATACCCAAATTTCTCAGGATTACATCATCGGTTCTCTTGACCAACTTGCAGTTCAAAATGATGACGATGAGGATGACTCTAATCTCGATGATTTATTCGAAGAGGCAAAACAGACAGTTTTTTCCACCGGTAATGCCTCTACAACATTTTTGCAAAGAAAGCTAAAGATTGGATATGCCCGTGCTGCCAGCATTATGGATCAACTAGAGCGAAAAGGAATTATTGGGCCCCAAGACGGAGCTCGCCCTAGAAAGATTTACTTCCCTAAACATATGCAAGAAGAAGTCTCTTCTGACGTGGTCGAATAAAGAGGAAACCCATGACGATCTTCTGCCCTCTGGCTTCAGGTTCCAAGGGGAACTGTCTTTTCCTTGGAACGCCAAGGGCAAACATTTTGATCGACGCGGGCATCAGCGCCAAGGCTATCTCAAAGCATCTCGAAACACTTTCTACTACCCTTGAATCCATAGATGCTATCATCATATCCCACGAGCATTTCGATCATATCAGTGGACTAAAAACTCTCGCTCTCAAGTATCAAATTCCAATAATTGCTAACTATCAAACAGCTGAAAGTATTGTCGAATCGCTCGGAGACTGCCCACGTTTTCACATTTTCACAACAGATGAGCCCTTTGAGTTTTGCGGGATGAATATCTCCCCGTTTACAATCCCCCACGATGGTGTCGACCCTGTAGGGTTCACTATTGAAACACAAGATACTAAGATCGGAATTTGTACCGATGCCGGATTTGTCACCCCATCCCTACTTCACAACCTGAAAGGTTGTCATGTCGTCTGCTTAGAGGCTAACCACCAACCAGAGATGGTCCATGCATCATCTCGTCCAGAGATATATAAACGACGGGTCTTGAGTAAAACAGGTCACCTATCAAATTTGGAGGCCGCAAAACTCCTCAAAGAGATTGCTCATCCAAACCTCGAACAGATATACCTCGCCCACCTTTCACAAGAAAGCAACTCTCCAGAAACAGCTCACAAAACCGTTTCAGAGTTTCTTGAAAAAGAATCCCTCTCAATCCCTGTCTCCATCGCCCATCAGCATATCCGAAGCACCCCATATAGGCGTTCTAAAACGGCTCTGTAAGGCAATATACACCAGGCAGTCCCCGGTATTTGTCCTCATGATCAATACCAAATCCAACAACAAATGCCGATCCAACTTCAAAGAGAGAGTAGTCAGGTTCAAAAGAAAAATGACGAGACCTTTTCTTTGAAAGAAGAACAAGACTTTTCACACTTTTGGGATTCATTTTCTGAACCTGTTCAACAACATACTTCATTGTGCACCCAGTGGCAAAAACATCGTCGACCACCAGTACATGCTTATCAGTCAAGAGCAAATCATCCAGGCCATGTACAGTTGGCTCTGTACGACTGCCATTACTTTTTGCTCGAATATATTCGAGTGAAAGGGGAGTTTTCAAGCTCTTCATAAGCTCCGATCCCACACAGATAGCCCCTTTCATAATCATGACTATTGTCAGATGCTCTCCCTCATACTCCTTATCCAAAAGGGCAGCAACTGAATGGATCCTTCGGACGATTTCCTTCTCGTGAATCAAAAGTTCCAGTTCTGGTCCCTGATTTGGTATCATCTCCTCCGCCTGTAGAGAGCAAACAGAAAAAACGCACATATAGAGAAAAATAACACAGCGCATAATCAGATCCTCCCAATTGAGTAGCCCAGAAGTCCAAAGAGCAGGGAGGGTCAAAAAGTCGCAATTTTCAGGTGGACCTTTTGCCCTGCAAGATCGACCATCTTTCTTATCCAAAAACAAAAAGATGATCCACATTGCAGTGAAAAACCGTCTCTTTTTCACATTTTCTCATATGACTTCGAGGAACATACTCCCCAACACTGAGGACAGAATACATCAATAATGAGTATTAAACAACGAGTCTCAAGATTTTTCTGTTGATGCGAAAAATTCTTTGAGCTTTGCATGAAACGCATTCTTTTTAGGGTAATTAGCCGTAAGCTCTCCCTCCTTAAGCTGCTCAAGAATCTGACGTTGCTCTTTTGTTATCTCCGATGGGGTTTCAACCACAATACGAACTAACAAATCACCCCGGCCTCCGCCTTGAAGCCCAGGAAATCCCTCGCCCCTGATGCGAAAGATTTTGCCAGACTGAGTGCCGGCAGGAATGGAAATTTTGCACATCCCCTGATTGAAAGAAGGAATCTCTTTTCTACAACCTAATGTTGCCTCTGTAATGCCTATCGGGAGATCTAAAGTAATATCATTTCCCTGACGCTCAAAAATTTCGTGTGGTTCCACCTTGACGTAGACAAACAGATCCCCCGGAGGAGCTCCGCCATAACCGACATCACCATAGCCACCAAGTTTCAGGCGCATTCCCGTATCAATGCCCGGAGGAATGTGAAAATGTACCTTTCGCTTAGCTTTTACCCTCCCCTCACCATTACATGCAGAACAGGGGTCAACGATCGTTTGCCCCTCACCATGACATTGTGAGCATGTCATCGACATACTAAAAA